>FLOH01000391.1_pt1 | contig 101022 bp, 67 predicted proteins | sample 756751 | NCBI WGS metagenome assembly FLOH01 (sample SAMEA4026879, study PRJEB14308) | marine metagenome | biome: coastal water; material: water | depth 74 m
TACGCTTGCATTTTCCCCAGTAGTAATTTTGCGTTAACGAATTCGTAGTATCATTTTGAGTTGGAGTGTACAATATTACAATTTCGTTAGTAAGGTCTGGAGTTGAGTCAACCACCAATGAGTAAACTGTAAACTCTGATGCATAAACAGAATTTACAGCTCGCACACGCCACTCGTATTTATTGGGAACAAGGTTAAATAAAAATTGGTTCATCGAAATGGTTGTGTCAAGAATAAGCCTTTCGGTTTGAATGAAGTCAGGCGTTGCAATTTGAAGTTGATATCGGGTTGCATCTTCAACATAATTCCACCAAAATGTATTCGTACTTATTGTAGTTTCCAGATTGTTGTGAGGTGCTAATAATTCAACATTACTATCTGATATATCCATTACAAATATGTCGTTGCAAGCAGTAATTATTAAAAAAAGAAGAATTGATATGTATATGAATTGCTTTTTCATTTGCTCTGCTTTGTTATGTTTTGGATATAGATTTCGCTGAATAGATTTTTCTTCTTTGTTTTTCTGTTCAGATATGTTGCAAACCGCACTGATATTACTTTACCAAATGATTTTTCCTGTTCCAGGTTATTAAGTAGTTTTACAAGGTTGGTAAATGACCCCTCGGTTACTATCGTATTTGTTTCGATTGTAAATGTATTTTCCACTTTAATCAGTGATGGTGTTAACTCGCTTACAATTAGTGAATTTGAATCACAAAAATTACTAACCCTATTGATAATTAGATTTCTTTTATTAGACACTTCTCCATTGGAGGATTCTATTGTACCGGCAATATTATCTAACTCATTTTGAAGTTTTAATAATTTATCAGGTAGGTTATGTGCGTTACTCCTTTCATCCAACATAAGCTTATATTCATTAAACAATAGAATAGTCTTTTTAAACGAAAACTGATAGCTCACAATGAGTATCAAAACCGTTATCAGGCTTGTGTAAACAACTTTCTTTTTTATTTTGTCAGACAGTTTCATTAACTACGAATGGTTATTTCCAGAATGAATTCTGTTAATTTTTTACTGTTCGAGTATTTTAGATCAAAGAGTTCTACAGATTCTACAAATTTCAACTCACCAAGTACAGCTACCCAATTGTTAATTTGTAAACTTGAGTTGGAATTTCCAACAATGCGGATAGTATTCTTTTGAACTATCAAATTCTTTTTGTACTGATTTACCTCAACAGGATTAATTATCATCTCCTGAAATACCATATTCTTTGGTCGCAACGATGCTACTATATCAGCATAATATGCCAAATGTGATTTAGTATCTAAACCTGTTCTAGCTAACAATTGTTTTTTTTCAGCTAACTCTTTCTTTAATTCCTTCTCTTTCTTGAGTAATGACCTGTTTTGGAAAACATCAAGATTAATGGAATCTACTTTTTTACTATAGTGGCTATAAGCCAAAAAGTTTATGGTTAACAGGACAAAAAGTAATGCAACCCCCGTCTTCATAAATAAGGTAATTACATTATTTGTTTTATAGTCATTTGCTGAACAAACTATACTACCTATGTTGCTCGTTGTTCTACATTGATTAATTGATAAATGAGTGAATGAAGATGCCAGAGCCAATAATTGGCTACCCTTAACGGTTTCCTCTGATAAATAGTAACAGATATCATCTCCATTATATTTATCAATTCTAGTTATGTCATTGTCAGAGAAGTCAATCTGGTACGACGACGTACAGTATGATGAAACAGAATTATCAAGTATAATCTTTAATTCAGTAAGATTAAACGGACCAATAAACACATCAAGTACAATTAACCCTGCTTCCAAAAACGAATTGGAAGTTTTCTCCAATTGTTCGTTTCGGATTATTGCTGCCCATGATTCTTCATCCTTTTGAGGATGATGTGTATTAAATGAAAATTCATTATCCTTTGCAAAAGGCAGTATTTTCTTTATTATTGATTCTTCGTCGTCATTATTTTGATATTTCTTTATGATAACACCTTTACCTGTAAGTGTTAGACAAACAGGGATATTTGGTGGAATAACTTTTAATAACTGTTCTATATTTCGAATTTCTTGTTCAATTGGATCAGAAACTAGTTTACCTTTTTGAATTTTTACAATAACTACATGATAAACTATCTCATTATCAGATATAAAGTTTACTTCTATACCTGCAATTTGATTGTGAACTATGAGATTTCTTAAGTTGGTCATTGGTTAATTAGTTATTGGTTATTGGTCATTAGTCATTGGTTATTAGTCATTGGTTATTAGTTTATTAATCAGTAATCATTGGTCATTGGTTAATTAGTTATTAGTAGATAATTGTAGGTTTTATAAAGACGTTTAATTTGTCGAATGAGTTTTCCTTTGTCCGGCTTGAAAACAACCATTTTATTATTGGGATTCTGCTCAATACAGGAATGCCGCTACTGGATTCGCTAACCTTTTTTTCTTCTAATCCACCGAGCAATATCATTTCTTCATTTTTTATCCTTATTAGTGAAGTAAAACTTCTGGAAATATTCCCCGGTGGAGCTTCCTTACTTATTCTGGAAGTAAAATCGGATTGTTCAACAACAATATCCAGAGTGATTTGTTCATTACCAGAAACTATCGGATTTATCTTCAAGGTAAAGTCGACTTTTACGGGTTTGTAATGTTGTGATTGTATGTTTTGCGGGTTTTGAGTTCCAACTACGCTATTGGTTTCTTCCAGATAATACTCGGTATTCCCTATTGAAATTGTAGCTTCATGGCCGTTTAATGTTGAAAGTTTTGGTGTGGATCTTACTTTTATTAGTCCGTTACTCTCTAAAGCTTTCATTGATACATAAAAATTTGGGCTTACTTTCCCCATATTGAACCATCCAAATCCATTGAAACTACCAATGAGATTATTAATTGATTCAGAGCTCAATGTAAAATCAACACCTGGGAGCAAGGTACCTCCGGTAGCAACAGGTGCATCGCTTAATCCGGCACTTATACCGGTGGATATGGAGTAATTTGATCTGGAATCAACAATCATTACCTCTATTAATACCATTGGAACAACTTTGTCAATATCAGCGATAAATGCTTCCAACTCTGTTATAGCTTGTGAGGAACCACAAATAATTAAGCTGTTAAGATCTGGAAATTCACTTATTTCAACCCCTTCTGACAACTTGGAAGGAATAGCTGCAGTGATGTCGACCACTGTCCGGGATTTAAGTTGAATAACCTTGGTTAATCTCAGTTTTTCAATATTACGATCACCTATAAGGTAAATATCATTTACAACCTTAAAGGTATATGATGAACCGCTTAGTAGTTTTTCCAGGAAATCCTTATATCCAATATTTGTAACCTGTATTGATCTGTTACCATCAAGCTTTGAATAGATATAGTAGTTGATTCCTATTTCGTTTGAAACAGCAGCCAGAATATCGCCAATTGAGACATTTGTTGCTGCTACAGATATGTTACTTGAATTTGTTGCTGTAAAATCAAAAAAGCCTTCCTGATTAGAAGAACTACTTTTCCCATTTCTACTATTTGATTTTTTAGTGTTTGCAATAATGTCTTTATTTCGAAGGATATAAAATCCTTCGTCATTTGAGACTTCCATATCATTTGCCAGTGCAAACTTTTCTAACGATAAATCAAAGGGTGAGCTATCAATGTATGCACTTACACGCTTGTCCTGCAATCCTGGAGTAAAAATCACATTTTTACCTGATTGAGTTGTTATTTCTTTGGCGACGAGATAAAGTGAATCATACTTTAAATCCATGGATAATGTATTTTTATCAGGATTATAAACTATTTTAGGTTTACGTGACACATAAGGTAATATTGGTTCCTGGGGAGGCTCATATTTGGAAAGTGATATTATTGAACCAGTAATATCCAGGGATAAGCTGTATTGTTTACACAGAAATATGATTAGTTCTTTTGCTTGTACTTCAGCGAAATTATTTGTTACATCCTCGTGGATTGCAGGATCGATAGTTATATTCAACTGGTTTAACTTTGCCAGATTTCTTATTAATTCTTGTATGGGAACATTGCTTACAGTAAATGACACTTCCTCATTGAGTCCTGGAGCAATTGAATCCATTTGGTTAAGATGAACTGCTATTTCAGCAATCCGATCCTGACCGTGAACCGTTTTATGTGTGGATGCTATAGTTAATATAACTATAGCAATGCCAAGTAGTAGTTGGAGGCCAACATGAGATATTGATGAATGCTCACTGGTATAGCTTATGGCAGATGTTACCTCTTTTATGTTACCTTTTTCCCTCATAGTTACCAACTAATTATCATTACCTGCTTTGTTCATAATACTTTCATCATTAAGTAATAATGGAATAGCTTCATCAATGCTTGTTTCACCATGCACAACTGCTTCAAGTACCAAACTTGAGATTGTCGCAATCCCCTTTGCTACTAAATAATCATCAATTTCAGATGCCTGCTGTTTTATTAGTTTTTCCAGTTCTTTATCAACGGGTAGTACCTCATATAATGCTCTTCTTCCTTTGAAGCCTGTAAAATGGCATTGATTACAGCCAATTGCTTTATAAATCTTAATGCCTGCAATGGTATTACTTAATGCCAATGGTACTTTTTCGTCAGCCTCATTATCAATTGTTTTGCAGTGTGGACAAAGCAGTCTGATTAGTCTTTGTGCTACGGATAGCACAAGTGTGTCGGCAAGGTTGTATGCCGGAACTCCCATGTCGATTAATCGGCTAATTGTTCCCCAGGCAGAGTTTGTATGCACTGTAGAAAGCACAAGGTGTCCTGTTAATGCAGCTCTAATTGCCATTTGAGCGGTGTCAACATCACGTATTTCACCTAACATTATTATGTCAGGATCCTGGCGAAGGAAGGTACGTAATGCTCTGGCAAATGTTAACCCTATTCCTTCGTTTAGCTGTACCTGGTTAACACCATCAATTGTGTATTCAACGGGATCTTCAATGGTTAATATGTTGGAATCATCCGTATTTAGGATTTTTAGCGTTGCGTATAGGGTAGTTGTTTTACCTGAGCCTGTTGGCCCGCTTATTAATATAATACCCTGATTTCGCTTTGTGCCGGTTAAATAATTATTAAGTTGGTTTTGATTAAACCCCAGGCTTTCAATATTAATCTCGGTGGTGTCGTTGCTTAGCAAACGCATAACTATTTTTTCACCATAAATGGAAGGTAGCGTAGACACACGAATGTCGAATTTGCCAGTAGCAGTATCATGCACCATTCTTCCATCCTGAGGCAAACGCTTTTCAGCAATGTCGAGATTCGATTTTACTTTTATTTTGTTAAGCAGACTTGGATATTCCTTTGGATTCAGGCTGTATTTTTCGATGAGTTTACCATCAATACGAATTCTGATTCTGCATTTTTGTTCCATGGGCTCGATATGGATATCACTCGATCTTGATTGGTGAGCATCATTAATAATACGCCCCAAAAAATCATCAACATCCTGATTGGCAAGCTTGTGAACTTTTTTTACAGTGCTACCATTATGACTTCTGTAATATCTTGCCAGGGCATGCTTTATTGTTTCATCATCTGCATAGCTGAATTTAATATCTTTTCCCATTACAAGTTCCAACTCATCTTCCACAATATCTACATTATTTTTATCTGAATAAAAAGTAATGCTACGTCCGTTTACTTCTTTTGGAATTACTTTGTAATGCCAAGCTTGCTCAGATGTTATCAGCTGCTGTATTTCTATGTTTATGTCGATATTGCTCATAATAAACTACCAGTATGAATAGAATCCCCCAATAAATCCAAGGGTTTTAAAATCGCTTGTAAGATCGATGAGATTTAGTCCATCCTGTAATACAATTACTATTGACAATAATACACCCACAATACCTGCCAATGGTATAAACTTGGCTTTTTTTGAAAATGGTAATGCGATGAGCTGATATATTGCGGCACTTAGAAATGATAAGAGTAAAAATAGTACTAGATTTATTGGTGAGAGAGCAATGGATATTAGTCCAAACGCCAGTATATCGGCAGAACCAATGGAACTATCGAGTATATATGTTATTTTACCATTCTTAATGCTAACTAAGATCGTTGTCATTAACAGCAAGAACACTATGACCAGAAAATTCATGACAATATTTTCAAGCAGGTTGTAGTATTGCTCACCCTGCAATGATTTTAAGAGCAGCAGTATTGCAACTATGGGGAAGTAATACCAACTAATTAATCTACTGGTAAAATCCTGATAGCTAATAATCAGCAATATGCTTACGGATAGAATTGTCAGTAGCCACATATTAATCTTTTAACACTTCCAGTAGGTTTTTTTCCTGATCAATTTCCCAGACATTATACACACCATCTCCATCAAAGTCAACCACGGATGTTGCTCTAGCCAGGAATGCATTATTACTATAATCCACAATTTCGATTAGGTAATTTGCTTTACCACCTTCATCGACGGTTTTAGATTGCTCAAACCCCAACTCTATCAAGTCATCGCTATATCGAGAGTGCATGTAAAAATGACTTTTCTCGAGCATATGGAGATGCCCAAGTTGCATTTGAGCTTCGGTACTTTTGGCTTTGGTAATTAATGGTAATAAGCTTGGCAGTACCATAAGGATTAACACACCAATAATTATGAGTACCACCAAAAGTTCGTTTAGGGTGTACCCTTTAAGTTTCTTCGTAAAGATTTTCTTCATGATTGCGCAATTTGAACGTTCTAGTTATTAATTGCACAATGAGCATAAAAATGTCTTTGTTTGAGTAAGTATTTTTTGAAAATAAAAAATTAATGTCAAAGAATTACTGCGTGCAGGTATCTTTGAGGGCAATTAAATATATTCGGAAAATGTTCTTGTCGGTGTTTGTATTTTATAATAAACAGGCGTCTTATTTGGGTTTTTACATTTGAATACTGGATTTATGTTGCTAAGATCCAAATTATTTAGTTGAATGGGCTACTGTCTTAAAAACATATGATTTTGCTATTCAAATCGAAACTTACTATTGCCAATTTGAAAATCGAGTAACTCGACCTATGTCACCATAATTTTGCACAAACCACATATTACCATCTTTATCCTGACAAATATCACTAATTGGGTATTCTTTTAAGTTTTCATCATCGTAATGTATGAGATTTGTGCCATCATACCTAGCTACACCTTCGTAGGCGAAGCCAATCCAAATATCACCATTGGTACTTTGGTATAAACTTTTTACCCATTCATGAGGTAATTCTAGAAAATCAATCCAAGCTCCTTCTTCATACTTTTTTAAGCCTTCATAATATGCTGCGGCGTACACATCACCTTTTTCTGTAATTAATACGCATTCCATATATTCACTCCATAATTCTGGATTTATATCATAAAACTCCCAGTTGCTACCATCAAAACTATATAGTCCATCCCAACCCCCTATCCAGAGTAAACCTTTATGATCAACAACACTAAATTTTACAAACCCATCATTTAACGTTAAGTTATTTGGGATTCTGTATTTTTCCCATATGGAACCGTTGAAATTATAAAAGTCTTTCCCAGCTGTACACACCCATATTGAATTGTTTGTTCCTTGGGAAATATTAATAATATTAGAAATATCCTCATTAGGAATAATCCATTGATTGTTTTCTAATCTCATTAATTTATTATTCTTTACTCCTGCCCAAATTTTTCCGGTATTGTCTTGAAAAATATCAGCTATGATTTGATTCTCGAATTCTTCCAAATGGAAATTTCCATTTTCATATGTTGTAATTCCACCCGTTTGTCCAATATATATTTTACCATCTTTATCACAGGTAACACTGTGTGCGGCTGAGTTCAATATACCATCCCCACTATTGAATATAGTCCATTGATTCTTAGGGGTGTTGTCCTCTTTATTACATGAGCATATTATTAAACTAATAATAGCTAATGTGAAAATAATTCTTTTCATAGTATCTGATTCTTTAATTCCTATAAACTTTAATATTCTTTCGGGGTTATATCCATGATGCTCATAAAGTTAAAACGGTGAGCACTCAATTGGGCTGTTACTCCTTTGTCGTGGTGCCATAAAATTACTGCCCCCTTTTTTGTTGATTAATCCTATATCATCAAACTCAAACACCAATGATATCTCATGGGATGGACCGGTGAAGTTATGCATTGCATTGATATTCATTTCGTAGGAGTACATTACCTTAATCCTCGATTCTTCGTTGAATGGAACGTTAATACCTGCCATAGCCGTGAATGTGCTGAACTCATCATATTCCAAGGTCTGGTTCTTGTACCACAAACCCAAATATACATGCGACATATAAATGTTCATTCCCAATGTGTATAACATCATACTCGACTGATGCTGAACCATAATACCGGGATTTAACTTAAAGCCCTGCCGCTTGGAGTAATATCCCTGATCTTCTCTGATGGTGATAATGAAATCCAGATTGTATACATACTTTCTGGGTAACTTTGCAACTACCTCGAAAAAAGATTGGTTGGGAGTTGTTATATGATGTACTGCAGCTCCCAAAGTTCCTTCCAAGTCATTATTACCTTTGAACTGAAAAACTCCTCCAAAGGCAAAGTCAGGGAAAACTACCTTGTCTCGGGATGCTCCTGTAAAGGCAGTAGGATAAACATTTCCCCATCGGGGATCCAACTGATCGGAGAATACCAAATTATCCCAGTTTAACTGCTGGGTGACGATGGATGCCAATGCTCCCAACTGAAAGATGGTATTCTTACTGATTGGAATACGTACACTTGGCATTATACCAATGGTATTGGTCTTTAATACTCCCTTGCCTGCTCGACTCTGATTTGCTATTATTCCTATTCCACCTGCTCCTGGTAAACTCCTCTCCGCAACATCTGCACTGAAGCTATAGGTATGATAGTCTCCCGACAATCCTGTCCACTGCCTACGATAGTTGAGCCTTGATTTTAATCCGGTTGTTAAGCCAACATTGGCCGGATTGTAATAGGTGGGATTGTTATAAAACTGTGAGTAGTCAAAGTCCTGAGAATAGCTGATTTGGGGTAGAGCTATTACTATCGTTAGTACTAGTATTAAGGTTGAGATTGAGGTTGAGATTGAGGTTGAGGTTGAGATTGAGGTTGAGGTTGAGGATATAGTGGAGAAAGAGTTTGATGTTATTGTTGTTGTCATGGTTTTCGTTGTTATCATTGTTCAATTCTATCTAATCAAAGTAACCGATCCACTGGTGGCGTTGTTTCCATCACCATTGTCGGTGCCCTTCCATATAGTCCCGTCTTCAAATACTGCACTTACCCTCCAAATGTATGAGCCGGTGGGCATGTCCTTGTTTTCATAGGTGCCATCCCAACCTTCTGCTGGTACACCATCAACTAGCTTGGTGCTCTCAAAAACTAAGTTGCCCCACGCACTATATACTTCCAGTTTGTAATTTTTTAAGTTTATGCCCAGTGGCTTGAACTCCCTGAGCTCTGAATTGGAATTGTTTGGTAAAAATGCATTGGGTAAGAATAGATTTGTGAATAGCAGATCGTAAATCTGATGTACAGTATCCGGACATCCATAGTCGGTGTAACTTACTAACATTATGTCATAGTTGCCATCTACTTCATACTGATGGGTTGGACTTTCTTCTGCGCTGCTTTCTCCATAGTCGTAATCGAAGTCCCAGTAATAGCTTGTAGCATCCTGGGAGAGATTTTGCAAATAGATATTTCCCTGTTGTACAGTGTCAATGATAGTAAAGGCTGTTGTGGGAATAGGCCAGATTTCTATCGCATGGCTTGTGTCATCACTACAGTTGTTCTCATCTATTACTATCAACTGTGAACTATATGTTCCTATTGTATTATAGATGTGTATTACCTGAGTGGACTCCATGGTTGTATCTGAATTTATCTCTGATAGTGGATCTCCATAGTCCCATATCCAATAGGCTATGTCAGAACTCTCACTCACCGACTCATCATTGAAGTAAGTGTAGTAAGTCATACACTGATCTTCAAAGCTGAACTCTGCAACTGGTAGTTTGTAGATGGTGATAGTGTCTGTTAAGGTGTCCCTGCATCCAAAAGCATTTGATACTATTAACTGTGGTATGTAATTGTCATACCTCTGGTACAAGTAACTTGTGTCTTGTACATTGGCAGTGTCGCTTATTGTTAATGTATTGCCAAAGTCCCAATGCCACATGGTTATGGGGGAGCCATTGGTTAGGCTGCTGTCAAAGAACATCGTCGTGTCGTTTAAACAACCGTTATCAACTAACATACCCGCAACAGGGGTTGGATTGACAGTGAAGGTTACTATGACCGTGTCCTGCAATGTTATCCCTGATACCGTTGCAACTATTATCAACTGTACATCATAATCGCCATGGGCGATGTAGGTATGACAAATGGGATTCTGATATTCTGTGTAATCATAGGTAGTGCCATCACCAAAGTCCCAGCGCCATTGTTCTATTATGGTTGTATTGCTGGTTAATGCAGAAGAATCTACAAAGCATAACTCATATCTTGCGCAGTTGGTACTATCGGGTAATATGAAGTCGGCCATTACACATGCCTGAACAAATACATCCTGAGTGATTGAGTCTATACATCCATTATAGTTGGTTACTATCAGCTTTACCTGATAGATGCTGTCATTTGGTCCGTATAGATGTGTTGGGTTTTGATCTGTGCTGGTGTTGGCTGCTCCTGAGCTTGTGTCGCCAAAGTCCCAGTACCAGAATTCAATAAACTCTCCACCTCCCAATGATATGTCAGTAAACTGGGTTGGGGTGCTACATGAGCCTATGGTATTTGTAAACTGTGCTGTTGGCAATGAGTCTACTCTTACTTCTTTGTAGATAATTGTTTCACAGTCGTTGGTATCGATGGCCATTAGCTCTACTATATATAATCCCGGATTGGCGAAGGTATGTAGAATGGTATCATAGAATGTGATCTCCGGTGGTGATCCATCATTAAAGTTCCAGCTATAGTTTACTATACTGTCCGTTTCTGGTTCATAGGTTACCTCGAACAAAGTACTCTGTTCTAAACATTCCTTTGAGGATGTAAAATTGATTGATAATGTACCATGCAAGCATATCTGATCATTTGTATCTGATGCACTACATCCATTGTTGTCGGTTACCTCCAGTATTACTGTGTAGCAAGTGTCGGTTTGTGGAAATATATAAGATGGATCGATTTCTGTGGAATAATAATTTTCATATAAATTCCAGTTCCAACCAATCACCGGACTACCATCAACTCCTGGTAGGGATTCATCAAAAAAGTTTAACTGACCTTCGGGATCACATACCTGATCGTAACTAAAGCCTGGTATAGGTAATCCGAAAATATGTATAAACTGTGATAAAGTATCTGTACAACCATAGTTATCGGTAACGATTAATGTTACCTGATAATCAGTGTTGTTATTGTAAAGATGTGTGGGATCTTCAAGTGTTGATGTTGAACCATCGCCAAAGTCCCAATTCCAGCCTGTGATAAAGCCATATTGGCTATAGCTTAAGTCTGTAAAGTAGGTGCTGTCACCAATACAGGTATTTTCATAATTGAAGCTTGTTTCCGGAGTTCCGTTTACAACTATTTCATGGCTTACCGAATTTTGGCATCCCTCTGCCCCTGTTTCAGTTACTGTTAGTGTTACATTATAAACGCCCGGGGCAGCATACATATATGTTGGGTTTTGATCTATTGATGAACCTCCATCACCAAAATCCCAATACCATGTGCTGATGTTGGTACCTGTTGCCTCAAATTGCGCAAACTCACCAAGACAGATACTATCATCTAGTATGGTAAATTCCACTTCAGGTAATGGGGCAACTATTATTTCCTGCTCAGTGGTATCAGTACAACCCAGAGTGCTAACAATTATAAGTGTTGCTATGTATGTTCCGGGTTCTGTATAAAGATGTGAAGGATTTTGTAATGTTGAATGGTCTTGGGTTCCCGATCCCGGATCGCCAAAATACCAATCCCATGAATAGATATCATAACCTCCTGCAGGTGTACTTAGATCAGTAAATAGAACGGGTATATTGTAACAGGTTTCTTCATAGCTATAGTTGGCTATTGGTGAACTAACTACTTCTACTTGTACTATCAATTCGTTTTCACATCCATCTTCATCAGTTACAGTTAAACTAACTGAATAGATCCCATCCAATGCGTATTGGTGAGATACATCCGGGTTATCAGGTGCAGTGATAGTTGTTGTGTTTCCATCTCCATAGTCCCAAAGCCAGGTTACAATAAGTCCATTTGGTGATGTTGATAAATCGGTAAATTCCACAAGATCGTTTAAACAAGCCGGGGCCGAGTGGTCGAAGTTTGGGTTTGGTAGTGGATTAACTCTTACGGTATGACTTATTATTGCAGTGCAGTTATCGTTAGTGACTATGGATAGTGTTACCAAAAAATCACCTGTGCTATTGTATATATGGGTTGGACTTTGCTCACTGGAAGTAGCTCCATCACCAAATGTCCAGGCATATGTTAATACATTACTGGTAGTTACGGCATCAAATTCTGTTTCGTTGCCATAACAGGCATCAGTATAAGTAAAGTTGATAACCGGCTCTTCTGATACTGTTACCAGATTGTTTGCGGTATCGATGCAGCCGTTAATATTTGTAACAATCAGAGCAACATTGTAATCGCCTGCTGTACTAAATATATGTAATGGATTTTGCAGATTAGAAGTATTTTCTGATCCCGAGGTTGGATCATCAAAATTCCACAGATATGTCACAATTGTTCCTCCTCCGTTTTCGATTGAGTTGTTGGTAAAACTCATTGGATTATTGGCACAACTGCTATTGAAGTCAAACATCGCCACAGGGCTTGGATTTATGGTGATGAAGTTCTGCGAGATATTTTCGCAACTATCGGAATTAACGACGGTTAATGTTACTATATAAGTACCTGTATTTGAATAAGTGTGCATTACATTTGGGTTATTGGAAGATACTACTGTTTGGGTATTGCCATCTCCAAAGTCCCAGTGCCACTCTGTAATAAAGCCTGTTAGGGTTGTGCTAAGATTATTGAACTGAACCTGATTATCTACACATGTTGGTGTGTTATAGCCGAATAGTGATATGGGTGGTGGGTTTACTGTTAATTGTTTTATGAGTGTAACTGTTGCGGATGATGTATCGGTTATTGTAAGCGATATATTGTAATTTCCTGATAGGGCATAAACATGTAATGGTTCCATCTCATCGCTGATACCTCCATCGCCAAAATCCCAGGCCCAGATTGCTACTGCTGGAATATCTGTGGGAGGGTTTTCGATGGAAAATTGAATTGGTTCTGCTTCACAGCTATAATTCCAGCTAAAGTCAAGTTCGGGTTGATTAACTACTGTTACCTGATGGACTAATGAATTTTGACAACCATCGATATCGGTAATGTTTAATTCTACATTAAATATTCCGGGGGTTGTAAAACTATGCGTTGTATTTTGAGTTGTGGCAAAGTTACCATCTCCGAAGTCCCAGTACCAGTCAGTGATAATGTTTCCAGAAGTACCAAAGAAGTCTGTTGCGTCTCCAAGCATTGTTGGTTCTGGATTCCATGTGAAAAATACTGAAGGTAGTCCCGGTGTGTAGATGGTTTGTGTGATGGTATCTGTACACGAGTAGCCTGCTGAATCAGATGTTACAATTAATGTTACATCATATACTCCCATACCTGTGGTATAGTTATGTGATGGATTTTGTACTGTGGCAGTAGTACCATCGCCAAAGTCCCAATCCCATGCTGTTAGGAAATAGCCTGTTGGTGCAATACTTAGATCCTGGAATAATACAGAGCTACAGGTTAGATTTTGATATGTGAAATCTGCTGTGGCGCCGGGCAGGATTAGTACCTGATTGGTTGCTGTGGCTGAGCAGCCTGTTGAGTCGGTTACTGTCAGGCTTACATTGTAGGTACCTCTCTGGGGGAAGTAATGGATTGGGTCCTGATCGTAGGAGAAGGATCCATCGTCAAAGTCCCAGTACCAAACTGCTACATTTGGGCTGTTGGTGCTGGTAAATTGTATTTCTGTGCCATGGCAGGCTGTGGTGTCGCTCATGGAAAAGCTTACCGTTGGTACGGGGTTGACTTCTATAACATTGCTTAGGGTGTTTACGCAGCCGTTTGTGTCGGTGATGTTTAACTCTACGTTATAGGTGCCTGTATTTGCATATAGGTGGCTGGCATATTGATCGTTGGAAAAATTACCATCGTCAAAGTCCCAGTGCCAGATAGCTATGGGGAAGCCTGACTCTCCAAAGAAATATGTACTGTCACCCAGACAGGTTGGATCGGGAGTGTAGGTGAAAAAGATATCCGGTAGGGATGGTACGGTTATGGGCAAGACTATGGAGTCGGAGCACATAAAGCCATTGCTATCGGCTACTACGGTTAATGTTACGTTGTATACTTCTCCACCAGGAGTGGTGTTACTTGGATATTGGTGTGCCGGGTTTTGGAGGTTTGATGTAATTCCATCGCCAAAATCCCAGTACCAAGTAACGAGGTTATAACCTGGGGGGCTTAGGGACAAATCAGTAAACTGCATTGAATCACATAAAGCTATTTCATATGTAAAATCAGCAACAGGTGGTTGGGCAATGGTGATATTATCATAGGCCGTATGTGAACATCCGTTTATATCAGTTACTGTTAATGAAACTGTTAATGATCCCCAGGTTGTAAAAATGTGAGATATGTTTTGACCTGTTCCGGTTTGTCCATCACCAAAGTCCCAATACCAGCTTTGTATATTTGAGTTGCTTACTCCGCTAAAGTTAATACTTGTATTAATACAAACATTATTCATGGATGATGTAAAGAATACATCCGGCAAATCAAATACGGTTGCTTGTTGAACAGCAGAATCACTACATCCGTTTTCATCAATGAATGAAAATATTACATCATAAATTCCTGATGTAGCATAAGTATGTGTTGGGTTAGGGTCGAAGGAAGTGTTACCATCTCCAAAATCCCATGACCATGTATTAAGATTTGCATTACCAGTTTGATTGAAAATACTTGATTCTCCCAGACAAATGGAATCGCCTGTTGAAATGATAAATTCCTTATCTATCTTATCTCTTACTGTGAAGTTTGTTACAATTACACTATCACATCCATAGACTGATTGCAGAGTGTCAAAGAATATTCCGGAACTATAGCGCCATGCACCCTGAGCATAAACTGAATCATAATAACATACTGTTATATCAATAGGAACTTCATAAGTTGGTCTGATAGTTAATATCATTTCATCGATGGAATCGCAATTGATGATATTTGCGGCTACCATGGTTAGGGTTACAGAGCCTATCTCGCTTGGTCCCGGGATATAGATTGGTTGCATTGCTGTTGGATCAACAAATGATCCTGTACCACTTGTGGTCCAGTTTATTGTTGCATAATTTGTAGCAAATGCTGAATCTGTTGAATTGGCAAAATCATAGGGCAACCCAAAGCATGAATTTTCATCTGAACCTGCTTGGGCATAAGCACCAGGTATAACTATTAACTCAGCATATGAAGTGTCGTTTGCACATGGTGAAACTCCATAGCCTATCATTGTCATAATGATTGTATCATTCTGGATTAATCCTTCGGTTGGATGTGGGAAATATGTGGGAGTTATCAAAGATGCATTATCAAATGTTCCAAGACCTGTTGAATACCATTGTACCGCTGAATAACCATCTGCAGTTGGAGGTGTTGCTGAATTTGCATAATTAAAATACACATCCTGACATGTTCTTTGCAATCCTCCTGCATCTACCTGACAAGATGCGTTGATTATCAACTGTTGAATAACTTGTTCGGAGCATACATCCAGTTGCACATTAACAGTATCGGGAATTGTATATGTATGAGAAACATTATGACCTATGTCAGGTGATGATCCATCACCAAAGTTCCAATCCCAAGGGGTGAATGTTACCAAATCACCTACTCCAACAAAATCAACATTATAGCTCTGACAACTCGGACTTTGATTTATATTGAACCAAATATTTACATCTTGTACAATACGCTGTTGAACAACAGTATCACTGCATCCCTCACTATTTGTAAAGATGGATAATATATTCATATTGCCCTGCTGGCTATAAGTATGCGATACATTTTGACCATTGCCCGTATTACCATCACCATATTGCCAATCCCAAGCTGTGATATCACCAGAGATATCTATGGCATCGAGATTAATTAATTCACCCAAGCAACTTGTATCGTTGGGGGAGATTGTGAAATTGGACTCGGGTATTGATTTTATGTGAACTAATTTTGAATGAATTTCTGTACAGCTATTACTATTTAATACGCTAAGTGTAATTGTGTAATCACCCGGAAGTGCGTACGTATGAATAAAAACCTGACCAGTTCCCAGGTTTCCATCACCAAAGTCCCATTGCCAATCTGTAATTTGTGTTCCCACTATATCAAACCCATCAAATGTTATAGCTTGATTAGCACAGACAGTATCGTTGGGAAGTATGTTAAAATCAGGTTGAGGTAGTTGATTTACCTCAACAATTGTGTTTAATGAATCTACACAAGTGTTATTATCAGTTACAATTAATTGAACACTATAATTTCCTGCGGTTGAATAAATATGGCTAGGGTTTTGGATTGTACTACTATTACCATCATCGAAATCCCATTCCCACGATTGAATATTTGATGTACTAATATCGGTAAATGAAATAAGTTCATTTACACATATTGAATCGTTGGGTAGATATGAATAATCGACAAGAGGCAGGGGGTTTATTAATACAGAAAATGAGCTTGTGTCAGAACAACCATCCGAGCTGATCACCGTGAGGCTAACTGCATAATTACCAGATGAAGAGAATGAATGCGATACGGATTGCCCGTTTATTAAACCTGAACCATCATTAAAATCCCATATCCAACTTGCAATATTGGTTGTACTGCTACCTTCAAACAAAAGAGGGCTTCCTACACATCCCACAGGATTAGGTAGTACGTTAATTTGAGATACGGGTTTTGTATCTATTGAAAGTACCATGGAAGATGTATCGTTTGGGCAATCACCAGAGCTATACGCAATTAACGATAATGTAATATTTCCCAATTCACCAATACCGGGAGTATATATGGGGTGCAACTGGGTTGAATTGCTAAATGTACCGCTTCCTCCAAGCCATTGGATGGAGTCATTATTTGTAGCTGAGGGGAGTATTGTACAAGTTGAAAAATCGAATTGTTGGTATTGACAAATTGATTCGTTCGACCCAGCAAAAGCTGTGGCTGATGGAAAAAATGACAATTCAATTGTATCGTATGATATGCAATGCGCATAGCTGGCTTCAACATTGTAAAATCCACTTGCACTTGCTATAATTGACTGACTTGTTTGTCCTGTATTCCACTGGTAGTAAATAAAGCCCATACCAGCATCCAAAGTAACAGAATTACTAGAACAAATAGTTGTGTCATTCCCCAGCTCTACCGTATTCCTGAAAAATGATACAGATATAGTATCACCTCCGGGACATCCGTTTACATCGGTTACATTTACCCAATAAGTTCCATTATTATAAACAGTAAAAATTGAATCGGTACTACCATCTTGCCAAAGGTAGCTTGTATATGTGTTACCTGCGTGTAATGTTACTGAAGATTGATAACAGTAGATTGAATCGTTGCCGAGAGAAATATTAAAGGGTGGTGTTACTGTTACAGTAATGCTATCAATTGAACTACAACCACTACCATTTGTAACGGTTACCCAATAAGTTCCGGGTTGAGTTACCGTATAAAGTTGGTTTGTTGAATTATCCTGCCATAAATAGGAAGAGAAGCCTGAGCCGGGATCCAACAATAGAGTTGCAGCACCACATATGGTTGTATCATTACCTAGATTTATTTGTGGAGAATCGTTGATAGTTAGGTCGGTAGTAAAAACTTGTGAATTACCTCCCGTAAAAATAATTGAAGCAGTAACAGTATAACTACCCGTTGAAGTATATAGGTGACCGGGCTGAAGTTCAGTAGATGTGTTGTTTGATCCCGATGCAGGATCACCAAAATTCCATAATATTGACTGTATTGGATCGGATGTGGAAATGCTGAAGTAAGTTGTGTCGCCAAAGCAACTATTTTGAAAGGTTATAGATGCTGAAAAGTAGCTTTGGATGAAAGTTGGAAGACCATAGCTTCCTAACTTCCCGTCAAGATAGACTTCTTCATAAACATGATTGCATGCAATACCCAACTCATTCGGGTTATAAATAGCATCAAGATATCCACAATCCCAATGAGTGTGATATATCTTTTGATCGGGGCCGAGTTGTATTGCACCTCCTGTATATGCTGAGCTACCAGTGGTTATTATCATTGTTGAATTTATAATATCAGCAGGTGATCCGGCATTAAGATTTACCTGCAATAAATCCGCATCTGCATCAAAATATAGTCTTGATTCATCAGGCGAAAACTCAATCCCATATGGACCAGTATATCCAGATATTGATATTGTATTTGAGACCTGTCCGGTACTATTATCAAAATCAAATATTTCAACCAGTTCCAATGAGCCAAAAATAGCACATGCAATATAACTACCATTTGGTGATGCTTTCAGGTAACCTATGTAGTTTTGGTGGGGTAAAGCGTGAACCGAACCTACATTGCTAACAACAGGTGTCAAATTTACTCCAGATGAAGATACCAGAAATGAACAAAAAGCATCTGTTTCACGCTCATGCGTAACTACCCAAAAGTCGATACCATTACTATGTACAACTGAGGTTACTTTTTCCGTAACGGGATCATGTAGATATATATTTTTAGATGTTACTTTTCCAAGTCCACCATTAAAGCTCATATCAACAATAGAATAATGTAATATAGCACTATTTTGATGTGAAGCAGGTACTGTAAAAACATAATAAATATCCGAGCTTCCGGGTTGCGGGACAATAATACCTGATTGAGTAGAACTAAAGTTACCTAACAAACCATTTCCATTATCCATAACCAGATGATCACTATTCCAAATAGTTGTTCCTTCAGTATAAAAAAGAATATTTCCATTTCCATCAGAAATAGTGGCACAACCCTCATCAGTTGTCAGAGCTCCATCAGTTAATGCTACAGGTGATCCGCTATTAAAATCTAAACCTGCATGCTGACCGAAGTACCAGATATTAGCTTCGTTTTGTCCATAAATAGTTGAGTAGATAAGGAGACTTAAAAGAATTATTAAGTGTTTTATGAATTTCATAATTTACTGCTTGGTTTTGTAAATCGTGTTCCATTTTGATGAAAACAAGATATAGTTTGATCATCAAATTAATCGACACAAATCTAACATATTAGCTAGGATAATGCCTTGTTGGTGATTATTTTATATTGGTTATAAATTAGCCTGAACCAGTATTGATAAACCGAGTTTGAAAGAATTGTGTAAGAATGGTAATGACAAAGTACAGATAATGATAACATCCGCGTTGCAAACGCGGACGAGAATGAAGAGCGATTAAAGCATATGTTTGGCAATTCCATACGTGCTCAAGATTAGTGTTGGTTTTCAAAAAAAAGCACGCATACTGACACGTGCTTTTTCTTTTTGCGATTAACATCATTTTGCTGTGTATTCAACCTTATCAATTACACCGTTAGTGATTGATTTAACCTGGTGACTTGAAAGTCCAAATACATCAAATGAGAATGTACCTGATAAAGTTTTGTTGGTTGTATTAATTTCAGAAATTACTACCTGACCTCCAACTGTGGAACTACCATTTGTTGTAAATCCTTCTCCTGCGCCAACTTCTTGATATACTGCAGCTCCAAATGATGTCTTATTTAATATATATGTTCCTTCTTCAAAACCATTGTATATTGTAATTATGATTGAAGACCCAGATTCTGATACGCTGGAAATAGTTAACACATTATTTATTTCCTTTATCTGAGTATTTATTCCATTCCACTCAATACCATCAATTGATGCTGTGATTTTTGTGTTACTTGATACAGGATCATCATCATTATTTTTTTTACAACTGTTGAAAATAATTGGTAATACCAATAGTAAGGCAAATAAACTAAGTTTGGTTTTTTTCATTTTGATAAGAGATTAAGTTAATTTTTAAAATTTGATTATTGTGTTTAGAAGTTTAGTTCTGTTTTTTATCTAAATCATACTATGAAAATTAGTGAATAGTTTTCTTAATTATTAATTGCATAAAGACATGAAAAATGTCCTTTTGTAGTAAAAACGATTGAATGAGACAATGACTGAATGATTGAATGTTTTATTAGAAGTTTGCTTTGTTTTAACCAGTATGACATTCACGTGAGCAAAAATAGCAACCGTTTGATCGAGGATATGTTTTTTTTGATTCTTGTACGGCTCCACTACAATTACTAAATAAGCCAAGGTATCTTCTATTTTCTACAGATGGAAGATAATTACAATCTTCATGATGTACTTCATGATCGCCATTTGATTGTGGATTTTTGTTCACATAATAATCTTTCATATCCTATTGATTTATTTGTAATTATTTTCGTTTTATCAACTGCATAAATATATAAACAAAAAATACACTTGTCAATACCAAAAAATAGGGAGAGTTGAGCTACCTTATTGGGTAGGAAAAGCCGAACAGATAAAGCGTAATACATTAAATACATGGGCATTAACTATTTTGCTGCTTGCAATTAATTTGCGTCATATTTTGTTGAAGAGCGTGAAAAATATGTGTTGTTGGGTTGCTGTCGAGATAAAAGTGGGGCTTTTGTTATAAGATTGAATGTAGTGGATATGGTTGTTAAATATGATATCCTAAAGTTGAAAGATACAAGTAGTGATGTGTACATGTTACGTTTTACTATTCCTATGGCGATTTTGTTAAAGCACAAGTCGCTCCTACGCGCAAATCCTTCGTAGGAAGACTTGCGCTAGATGGTTGATTTTTAGCAAAACACAAGTCACTCTTACGCTCAAGGCCTTTGTTGGAAGACTTGTGTGGGGTAAATAATTATAATAAGGCACAAGTCACGCCATCGCACTGGCTTGGCTGGAAGACTTGCGCTAGTGGGTGAAAAATTCGGGTTACAAACCCGAATCAGCGTGGTGGCTTGTTCTAATTTGAATAATATAAATTCAATAACTCTTTAAACCTTACGATTAATTTTTTCTAAGGCTTGCTTTTCGCTTATCCATTTCTGCCCTGATAAAATTTCTGAACCATATCTTTTCAAAAGCTCAGCACTTATTGCTAAAGGTTCTTCAAAATCGCCATTTCTAACATGAAGTTTTTCAAAAATTGGGTTGTTTGGATCATGATACATTACAAGACTCGATAAGCTGATTGTGTTGTTATTATCAGTTGTTTTAGCTATTTCTCCATTATGCATTATTTTCAAAATGTCCGTGTAGATAGTTTGATCTAAAACACTAAAGTTAATTTTAACAACTCCTATCTCATTTTGATACTGTAACAGAACCCAAGTACTTGATTTCTTGATATTCGGAACACCAAATCCAAATTTTGAAAGATAGTGAAATTGATTTAATGCCTTGGCCTCAAAAGATCCGAGGAGGTTAGGCAAATTTTCAGTTTTTATATTGTCATTATTCATTACTCGTTGATTTTATTACCGAAGTAGTTTACTATTTCTTGGATTTCAGCACCGTAATAATCTCCTGTTTTATAACTTCCTTTTGCAGTCCATTCAGGTTCTAAACCTATATCAAGCACTGAATAACCCTTTTCAAGTTTTTCTTTAATCCAAGTTTTGTTAGCATCTAATACTGACATCCCAGGATAATTAGCGGGATCAAATGTACCTGCACCTATTGCTCCCGCTACTTTTTCAACTCTTTCAGTTTGACCTCTTCCAATTACAATGACTTTATTTGCATCACCTTGGTCGAAAAACCGAACCTTATTAGCAGCAACATCAATATTCTTTAACTTATCTGCGTACTTATTACCAAGTTTACCAAAGGTATTTGCCGCATTATCTCCATATTTAAAAACATACTTTCCGTATTTGAATATTTCTCCAACACCGACTGCAGAAGCAAAGCTCATAGAAGCATATGCGTAATTCCCTTCTGCTGCATACCATGCTCCATTTAATGCATCTATTGGCTCTCCAACAACTGGTATAGAACCAAATAAGTCCAATGCAAAATGTCCGGGTTCACTTAATCCATTGTAAGTAGTTTGTACACCCTGATTAAACTGTTGAAGCCTTAATACATTTTGTACTTTTTTAGGAACGTTTGGATTATTATAAGATCCTGTATTTGTAGATGCTTGTAACAAATCAGAAGTTCCTTGCTTCAATTTAGCTTTCCAACCGTAATATGCCGTAATCAACTGGGGATACCAAAAAGGGATAGGTTCAGCACCTTCAATATCAATTGCGTAAATTGGAGTATTCCCTGCAAATTGGTAAGGAGTATACCAAGGGTAAGAAGCAGTTAATGGGTCAACACTTAAAAACCTACCTAACCTTGGATCATAGATTCTAAATCTAAAACTAAGGCTATTACCTCCTCCTTTAATCTCATCATCCTTCTCCTGCCCCTGGAATCCGAAACGATAACTTCCAGTATTGGTATTCCTCCCCGGCATGAGCGCACCAAAGGGATAGTAATCCTGTGAGCTAACAAAATCGGCAGTGTAATGGTCGGTTAGTACAGCACCATTTGGGTCATTGGCAACGTGTCGGTCGGTTATTACGGTCATAACATTACCAAGGTGGTTGGTTAGTTCGTATTTTCTGCGCCCGGTTATATGAAAAAAGTCGGTTTGCTCGGATCGTGATTTAGATTTAGTACTTACATCTGCGTAGCCAAGCCGGCTACTACCATAAATATTAAGTTCGGTAAGTTGCGGAGCATCACTGTTAGTCCAATTATATACAGCCATTATGTTGCCCTGAGCGTCACGAACATACCAAGTGTAATCAACACTGGGTAACGATCCTCCATATTGGAATGTTTTCTTTATTACACGGTTACCCATGCCATCGTATTCAAACTCAATATTTTTTTTAATACTGTGCGATTCACGTACTATGCTTTCAATTTTATTTGATACATTCCAGTTAATTTGTGCTATTTCTTCCGATCTGTCATATATCAAATTTCCTACAAGATCGTATTGGTAATTATTAGGATTTTGCGTAGTTATATCGTCATCATAACCAGAATTAACTACAGCATCAGTTACCGATAATAGCTTATTGCTTATCAAATCACTTTGGTCGTCTAATGGATTTACTCTATCATATTTATATCCCAAATCATCCATAAATTCTTGCCCGGGTTTGCCATTTCTATGCAAATTTAATATATTTCCGTTGGCATCGTATGTGTATTCTGTATTAAAGGCCTCATTTCCCGGATTTTGATAGCCAAACCAATTGTTACTGCTAATTACTAATTCGTTTGTGAAAATATTACTGTTTACTATACGATTTAGCTGATCGTAGCTATAATGAGAAAGTGTTGGTGCTGCTTTCCATATACCACCCGTAATGTCGTACTGATGGGTAATGCCTGATATTGAACTAATGTTACCATTATACAGAGGGCTTAATTCGTTTTCACTATTTTTTGCTAAAAAGTACTCATCAACAGTACCTGAACTAAATACCTGATTATAGTCGTTATGATAATAATTAAGACTATAACCATAGGCATCACGACCAGTATATTTGTGCATATTTTGATCGTCGCCATCTTTACCAATATCCCTGTGCGACAATAATGTATTGCTATTAACTCCTTTGAGCCAGCCATTAATTGTGTAAGCATAATCAATTCCCTGTACTTTCATATCACCCAGTTCAACCCTTGCAAGTGGGCCGTGCTTGTAGTAAATATAGCGGGCATCACGTTTCCATATAACATCATCTTTAGAAGTAAGTACCTCGGTAATACGATTATCTGCATCATAATAATACTTGTGATAGGAAGCATCATCTTTTTGGTTTTGGTAGCTAACTTTATTAACATTGCCCGACACAAGATCGTACTCATAATCAATACGTTTGAAACGGTCGTCAGGTATAGCAAACATTGGATTTTCTTGTATTAATACATCCACATTACCATGTATATCGTAGCTATAGTGTGTCGCGTAATCGTATAAACCATCGCCAACATTATCGTAGGTAATTGCAGCAACGCGTGAGCGAAGATTTTGTTGTGCAATAAAGCCAGTTGATGAATTATCGTATATAGTATGTGTAATATTTCTATTTCCTAAGGAAGGATAACCGTTATCAGCTAATATATCATCAATTAAAATACTATTAACTAAAAGTGTTCCATTTAATGTTTGATTACTTTCTCCCGATTCTATAATCCGACCGTGTTCATCATATCTGATATATGAGAAATAATTATTGGCAAACTGTTTTGCGTTTTGTGAAAAGCGCAAACGTCCAAGAATATCGTACTTAAAAATTGAACTACCGGCATCGGGAGTATTCTGATTAATGAGTAATCCACGAGAATCGTATCGGTATGTTGTGGGTAGAGTATGCTCGGGCTGTATTATAGTATTGTTATTCAATTTTCTGGCCGTTGCTATATCATTTAATATAGATGGGTCAGTTATTGGTTTAACACCCTCAGGAGGAATTGTTTTTACAAGATTTCCGGCACGATCGTAGTAGTACAAAGTATAATGATATTCAGTATCGGAATATTTCATAGTTAGTAATTCGGGTACCTGAAGGCATTGTGTACGGTAATCAAGTATAAATTTCTCACGAATTGATTCCATTAGCGCATAATACTCACCATAAACACCGGCCGTTTCAACGTCAATTAGTTCTTTTACGCACGGATTTTTAAATGGTGCTGTGGGTGACATAAAAATATTTGGCGGAGGTTTTGGGCAATCATCGCGAGGGATCATAGTACACATGTTATTCAATGTAAATTCTTCTATAGTGAGTATATCGGTTGCACCACCTCCAAGTCCGTCGATATAATTTGTATAACATGAAATGCATAGGGCATAATTATGCTCATTAAATTCATTAAGCGTTAAAAAATAAGGACTTACACCAATTTCTAATGGCGTGCCTAAAAAATCAGCATGAATAGTTAACACAGCATCTAAAAACTCACTGTAATATGGGGTTGCTGAGTTTTCACTATAGGATAAACTATTTGTACAAAAATCGCTAAGAGATATAAAAAGAAGATTCATATCAGGATCATCAATATTTAACAAATCAACATCTAGATAGAGGTTAATTTGTGAAAGGTAGAACAGGTAATCATCAGTACTATAGCCAAGGTTTAGCTCACAAAATTTATCCTGTTTTCCTATAAAAATAGTATCTTCCACAAAGGGAGAGTTTATTATTGTTTCAAGATCTAAATAGTCTGCTAAACAAGCATCTTTTGTGAAAGGTAAGTAAAGATCGTAGCAATCGTCACAATTTTTTAAAGGGAAGCAATTAGATAACCCAGATAACTTAATAATTTCTCCTCCTGGCATTACAGCATCAACCATGAAAGAATAAGTACTAACTCCGTTACTGTTTTCATCATATATAGCAGTCATATCTTGAAAGCTTGTGATGTTTGAGAAATTAATAGTTTCTGAGCAATTAAAAGTTTGTAATGTTACTGAATCATCATGATCAGGACATGGCATAACTTGACTAATATCTGCTCTAAAAAATTGATTTGTTATTTCTACAGGTACCCAATGAGGCGCATCAGGTATATTAGAAATGCCAATATATGATTCTAACAAATCAGAGAAGAGCATGTCTTTTTTAATATTTGAAGCTAAACTTGTTAGATTATTTTTATCAACCAATTCATTTAAAAATAGTTCTAAATCATCTTTTACAGATATACCTATTTCATTACAAAGAAGAAAATTTGTATTCTCTTCTATCATAGGCAAAGAAATAATATTACTTGGATCATTAGTTAAATAATTAGTGACCTCACCGGAAAGAGTATATTCAACACTAGCTCCACTTAAATCTGTAACGGCTGTTACTTTAAAATGGTTAATTTCATTATCCAATGGTCGGATATCTTTAAAGTACAATAAATTACTATAAGCAAATCCAGTTGGAGGATCAATATCATTAATCCAAATCTTTGTTGTTGCATCACAGCTTTGAGTCGGAAAAGTTACATGACTATCAAGATACCAGTAATTACTGAATCGCCACAATAATGCGTCGCTAATACCATTGCATGACTTGCCTGTTTGCTTGAGTATTTCATGAGTGGCATAATCGGTATATGTATCAAGAGCCGGATATTGTTCATTATATATTACAAAGTTTGACAGAAATTGCCCTTCATCCAACATTTTATTCCACAGTGATTGTAAGTCCAATGCAAAATCCGAAGCTTCATAATACTCGAATGTAGTTTCATCACAATTATTCAGTTCGAAGCTTGTGGTTCCAAATAGAAGTGCCTGGCCAGTTGATCCATCACTTTTTGTATAGATAGCCGAAACCCTAAATAAGTTATCACCACTTGCAGATACATCAGAATATTGGAAATTAAAGAAAAATGTAATATCAGCCCATTCGCATTCGGGATTATTTAAATCAAGCCATTCCAATTTGATCTCTCCATCAATAGACATTCCATTCTTGAATTGCCCATAAAAACTACCTATATTAAAATTAGTCATCCACTTATACTCAACTAATGGTCCGCTTGGATCGGTTAAGTTGCTGTACAGCAAGGGTGTAAATGCCCGATTATTTATTAGTTCTACAGAGGGCAAGGTAAGCTCATCTTTTGAGGCAAGATTATTCAAAAGGTTTGTAATGTGAGTAGATATGGGACATTGACCTGTTGTTAGATAAGTAGTTCCGCCTACTAATGCTTCCAAATCTTCTGCAAGGGAAGGATCAGCTTCAGCATAATCAGGAATTCTTGGATCAATATCTCTATCAATAAACCTCTTTTGTTTTGTTGCAAAATAATTGTAAGAGTCAGCATAACAGGGTTGCCATGAATTAGTATTATACTGATTACTAAAACCATTGTCGGCATGATTAAATCCATCATCTCCAATACCTATGCAACCATTATAACCATTTCCTATTGTAACAGCATATTCATGCGCAGCATCCTGCTGTAGGATTTGTTTGTATTGCAAGTACATATGCTTGTATAATACCCACTCGTAATCGACCAAGTCATAATCCAATCCGGTCCAAATTTCTGTAAGGCATGTTGAAGAAATATCAGGAAGTTCCTCATTTTCATTATATGATACATCACAGCGGGTTGATGCTGCAATCATTTGCTTTAAATTATAGAAATTACCATTCTTTTCGCCTACTTGTTCAAGGTGGTCTTTCATTTGTTGTTTTTGGTTAACCCCCTGACCAATCTCATCGCCATGAACAGGTACACTGATTGTATTGAAGTATGGATCTTCATCAATCAGGTCAAGAATGTTTGAGTAACCGGTAAGGTTAAATATGGAAGCACTTGAGTGCGTTTCTGCTCCCAGGATTAGTGCATCGTAATCATCACTATTTAGGTATAGATCAATCGTCTGATTATTACCTTGAAGCCATTGGTAATAGCAATATTCGGGATGATACCGAACAAGAGCGTAGCACCATGATTCCTCAAAAAGGGCTACAAAATCTGTTAATTGTTCTAAATCTTGTGGGTATACGGCAGGTATTGTACCATTACCGTCTGAATAATAGGAGCCATTAGCTGGATTTAATTCTACTAATTTTATTTTATCTTCTGAATCAATGGGTGGATTATATACTCCATCTTCTATTTTGTTTAAGATTATATATGCCTGATTGTTATTTTTGTCAAGATAATTGTCAATTGGGTGTTTCCAATTAGCATCACGGTGTTCAGCTATGCCAATTTTAGTTCCAGGAAGATAATTATTTTGGTTTAATACTGATAACTCAAATTCAGTCGCAACAATGCTTCCTTCACTATCATATTTGTATGAGGCATATTGTCCGCCAGGATATACATCGGCAAGTAGCGTATTAATTAATGAATTGGATGGGGTTGCAGTGGATTGTTCACATGCTGCCAAACAATCAAGCATGGCGTTATTATACTCTTCTAGAGTTAATGCGTTTTCACCAAAAAATGATTGATGTTGTATATAATCTTCTCCTAAACTTGATATACATCCACCATTTTCACAATCAAAATTACAAATAGTTGTATCAATTTGAGCAATAGCGTCCTTTATCATGTCGTCGAAATATGGTAAACAGTCATTATATTTTGAATCCGCTGTATCCATAAAAATGTCTGTATACACATCAAGCGCATATTGATTCAGTGTTATTTTTTTTGTAAATGTATATTCACCGGCCTTAGGAAAACTTACATTAATTAATGGCATTACTGGAGTACCTCCCTGGCAGATAGTATTCAAATCATTAATATTACCAATTGTTGTTACTATTTTACCTCCATTAATCATTTCCACACCACATTGGTCAGTTATACTTATCTCCAGATCGTAAATACCATCAAAGCAGTAAATATTTGAACATTCGGGTAGAAAATCGATACTTCCTATCTGATAATTAATAATATAATCTCCAGAGCCTGGTGCTATTATATTGTAGTTTAACTCAATGGTATTACCAATAATTCTATTATTATTCGCGGGATTGTTAAAATCCATTAAAGTAATTGTAACTTCTTCACCATTATTGAGTGAGGCTAATGGTTCCAGAGATTCCGGTTTTCCTCCTGTGAGGGCTGTTGCAATTGTATTACCTGACAAATCAGAATATGAAACAGAAGCCTGACCGTTGGCATCAATTGTCATATTTTTTTTATAATGATATGCATACCCAGCATCAGTTCCAAATAAACGATCGATTTCAAATTGATTTGCAGGCCCATAAAAAAACTGGCTTTCATGACCTTGCTCTGATTCTGGTGATAATTGAAAGTTGGGGCCAACATTACCTTGTCGTTTTATTCTTCCAGTATTATCAGCGGTATATTCTGTTTGCGCAAAAGGAAAACCGTTTGCCTTTGGAAGATATGCCTGATAACTTTCTGATATAGGATCATAATCTGATTTTTCAGAGTAGTAATTTGCAGCGCCGCTTTGTTCAATACTCATGGGTTGTGTATTAGAACTACAGCTTACATCTTCATCAAAATCTTTCCATGAATAAGGAATATGCGCCTCATTAATATTAAAATTTTCATGGTATTGCAATCTTTCATTATCGACAGGTATAGGAAGTACTGATATTGCAGGCCTTCCCAGATAATCATATATGTTTTCCTGAACTATTGCATCATTTTGAGTATTAAGTAGTGATACTGACTGGCGACCCCGTAATGTACCATCATGGTAATTAACCACTTCTTTTTTTAAGCCATTGTCGGCGTATGATGAGCTATAAGACCAGGACTTTTTAGATTCGTGTATTACTTGAATGGGAAATTGATCGGGAAAATCTCTAACGAAACCAAGGTCAGGAGCTGACCAGAGTCCGTAATAATACTTGTCGGGATATTCATGACTAACAGTAATCGCCCTGACTCGGTATAGAAGAAATCCTCGCTCAAATACCAAGGGTATGGAATAATAATTATTTGATGTTGTAATGCGAGTACTATTATTGGCAAAGTCAAATTCTATATTTGCAGGATCTGCTTCAATGAGTTCTCCAATATTGTTGTAATTATAATTATCAACAGCCATCCACTCTAATTCATAAGATTCTGCTCCATTAGTGAAACTCCAATACATCTCAAGTTGATCAGATTCTTCCTTATACGTATAGTTGACACTAACAATTGGTATTGAAGCATCAAATGAATAATATCTTTCAGTTTCAATCTCTAATTCAAGAAAAATATAGGGAAATGGATCCATGTTTGGTACACCTTTCCCATTAACTGACAATGATTTAACGGTTACTTCAATTTTTCGACAATCATCAGTTTTAAACACGTATAAATCTTGATATTTATTATTTGGATCATATGAAATGGTTAGGGGTTTATTCTCACAAACAACAACAGGGCTGCTACTTGCACTTGACCATTGCCGAACATCAACTGTCACTATAAATTCCTTTGCATCACTAATATATGTATTGTTATAATGGTCGAATCCAAGTATGACCTTACCTGTATTTCGAATCTCATGAGAATTCGCAGGTAGAGTATAGAACATATTCTCTTCAAGTGTATATGTTGTTTGATTAATAAGTTCACCTCCCTGCTTTCTAATTTTCTCGATTTCAATGGCGGCCATACCAGTATAGGTATTAAGCAACATAAAACAAGTTATAAAATAAATAATTGTTTTGGTATGGAACTGACTGTTTAAACTTTTCATGGCTTAGTTTTTATATTTTAAATTAACCAACCGGTAATTAATATATTTCCCACTTAAGGAGAATTGATTGTTTTCAGTAGTAATACAAGCTAAAAGAGGTTCTGAATCAGGCATAATGAAACCCTTATCAACATAATTAAAAGTTATTTCTATCCGAGGGAAGCTATCTTCACACTCACTACATTTACCGTAATAGCTCAAAGGAAATTGACTATGAAGAATAATTTTCTCATATAACCCATTATCACCTGCAATGATATCCATTGAACTGTAAGGAGTGTAAGTATAATCAGGTATTTCCAAATGATAAATAATTTTTCCGCCTACTTCTCTTTGTATTACCTGATAAACCTGTAATAATGAGTCGAGGGATATTCCAGCCAGAGAGGTAGAATGTATCTGTGAAATTGGTTCGCCGAGAACAATTTTTTTATCAGATTGCATTATAACTATAGTCTGATCTTGCAAATACCATGTTTGGGAACCCATAAAATCAAGTACTTGATAATCATCGTTCTTATATACTCTAGCTCTTTTTGTTTCAAGGATATTGGATGCACTGTCACTGGCATACATATTATAGTCTATATTTACCATTACATTGCCCAGTTGAAGATAATTGTCATGAATTTGTTGCATGTCATGTTTCACAGTATGTTGAGCCTGAATTTGAAAGGCACAGAAAAACAATATTATTACTGACAAAATGTTTAAGTATGAACCTTGTAGTTCAAGCCCGTATGCATTAAGTTTATTCTTTTGGGTCGGAATAGTTGAAACTGAATCCCGAAGGCTGATGAAAAATTTCATTTTTGTATTTGTTAAATAATCCTTATTCATTATAATTCTACTAATCGAGATTAATTTTCAGATTTGGTTAATTTACTTTTGGGAATTATTGATTATCGAAACTAAGCTTACTCATATGACTCCGTGACTCCTGTAGGGTTACAATTCCCTTCACTGTTTCTTTTTTGACACGGGTAAGTTTACCTTCCTGATCGTATTCATAATATGTTGCGTAATTGTTTTCATCAAGTTCAGCTACAAATCGTAGGTTTACAGGATCATAAACAAAGGATTTCATATTTCCATTAATCGGGAATATCCGTATATCATCAAAAAATGAATCATATTCCCAGTTTGTATTCAATAAGCTGATTGTTATATCAACTGCGTTCGCATCAATGGTTAAAGTTTCTTCAATTTTTTGCCACCCATCAATTATTTGACCTTTTGCTTTAAAAAGATCCAGATCAATTGTATTACCATTATTTAATAAGAAGCTAACCTGAATAGCGGGTATTGTGAAAGTTGTTTGAGGAATATCAAATATATCTTCCGAAACCCAGGCGCTAAGAATGTATTTCTCACCTGGTATAGGAGCAAACGGGTAAATACAATCACCAGAGCATACATTAATAACAGTATTGCCCTGACATGGAATAGGACCGTAGTCAAAATCAAGGTATACCTCTATTTCACCATCACCTGCATCTAGAAACGTGTGTTCAAGATTAAATACTTCTCCGCCGGCAAAAGGTCCGTCTGAAGCAATTTCAGTAATCAGGCCGTCAGGATCTAAATAATATAATTGCCACGAAACTAAAGGAATGTTTATTGTACTACTAAAATGCACTGATTGTCCTTCTCTGATTGATGTTGGTGTTGCTGAAATTTTTGGATTCGGATAAACTGTAATTTCCTGAGTATCTGTCCAAACTTTACCGTCGAGTAGTATTACGGTTAATTCCACATTATAAACTATTTCAGTTAAGGATGTGTTATAAAATGCGTGGTAAACAGTTGGTGGAGTATTAGTTGTATTACCATCATCAAAATCCCAACTATATGATTCAATCATAGCCAAATCAATACCACCTATGTTAAATTCAATCACATCACCTGAACAAATTATTTCCTGATCAGGAATTATATAAACCAAACCATACTCGTAGGCTCCCATATCATAACCATCAATAAGTGGCCTGTGGTTCCAAACCAGATCATATATTATGCCCGTAGTATTTGGGTCTGCAAAATCGATACAAGGACTAATAGGTTTTAAACGAAAGTTATCTGTACTATTTTCAAACTTAGGGTCTTCATTTAAAGAAGTTACAAGTCGACTAACTCCTTGTATGCAATTTCCAACATCTGAATAATCAATATCAATAGCATTATACATTCCATAAATATTATCTGAATTTGCCAGACCATTGTGATAAACAATATTATTTTTAAACGTGTATGGATCATCACAATTAATAATTCCTAAACCATCACCAAGATGAAGTGTGCTCGAATGCGGATTATCTTCTTCTATATTATTGTAACAAAAAGTATTAAATGAAAGTGTAAGTTGATGAGATGTTTTTGCTCTGATGGCGCCACCAGAAATGTTTCCATTAACATCCTCGGATTCATTATGGTGAAAAAGTGAGTTTTTTATATCGATGATACCATAGTTATCTAAACAGATTGCACCTCCATCATCATAAGCACGATTGTTTTTGAAGGTAGTGTTATCTATGTCCAAGATTCCAATGCCTCCGTATGAGTTATGAAATACTGCACCTCCATTTGCAGCATTATTGTTGTTGAATCGACAATTGTTAATTGTAATATTTCCTTTGTCACTATATATTGCACCCCCATCGTAACAATCTGAATAAACAGCGAGCAAACTCCTACTATATAATTCAGGATTCTCGGATTTATAAAGATGTGTTGTATCCATAACAATTACAGCACTTTTGGAATTAAGGAAATCTGCAGCGTTATACTTAAACGTACATGATAAAATGCTTATATCATTATTACCGGAATTAAATATAGCTCCTCCTGGACCTAGAGCCTGATTTGAATCAAATTCAGTGTTCGAAAATGTAACATTTGAACTTGTGCCATGAATTCCAACAGCTCCAGCCAGACCAAAATTGGTATAGGTTTCATGTAGGTGAAACCCATTACTATAAAATCTACAATTGTCAAAAGTAACCTCACTATTCTCAATGTGAATTGCACCAAACGGATTTTTTCCTCCAGGTACTTCTCCTGGGTCACATGTTAAATAATTAAACTCACCATATTCTATAACGTTATTCGATGAATTTTTAAATCTGATGTGTCCTCCATAATTACCAAAATTATATGGTCGACCTAAAAATTGCACATGAGAATTTTCTGTTCCTTCAACTACTAGTGTACCATAAATAATTAAGCCTCTCTGACCCCAGAAATGTACTGATGCACCTTCTTCAATAGTTAATGTTTCACCAGATAGTACAGTAACATCTCCATACATAATATAATATGATTGTCCGGCATACCATGTTCCTGATTGATTCCCCTGTACATAATTTTGTCCAAGGCATTGATTTGTGATAATTAAACCAATAATGAAAATGAATAGTTTAGTTTTCATAGTTTATAATTTTCAATATTAATTTTGCTTTATTTATTACATCCACTTAGATTCCTGGTAACAGATATTTTACCCTCAGGAGCAAGCCTGATGGAGTTTCTACCAGAATGTGCTTTTTCTGAGCCCACATTATTCTCAAACTCATAAAAATTAAAATGCCCATCGGTACATTTACTCATATTATAATCTTCAAATCCATCGAAAATAATTTCTCTTCTTTGGGCATTGCTAGCCACAGCAACAGGAAGTGAATGATTATATCCAAATATTGCAGATGAATATATTCCGGCATAGTTCATATCTTCAATTCCAGGTCCGTAAGGACTATAATTAAGTGTAGTAGAAGTGTATTTCCAGTTATCGGTTTGGAGATCCCAAGGAGCACCCATTACAGCTGGAGGATCCCACATTGGGCTAAAGGTTTCGTAAACTCCATCAATACGGATGGGATTATTACTCAACTCACCCTGAGTTGTTGTTCTTACAGAAGGATAGTAGTAGGACTGCTCTGGTTTGTACATTCCAAGTCGACCGTTTAAAAAAGGATTTCCTAAAGCATCTCCAAGGTTACAATCACAGAAAGTTCTCCAACTACTATCATATATAACAGCAGTAGCATTTAATATACCATGTTGTTCTGTAATATTGATCTTATTTTCCAATGATAGATCCTCGAGAGGACTTGTTTTGGTGATTAATGAGCCAACAGATGCTTCAAGCATATTTTTATGTGCGGGTTTTATGATCTTCAGGTCGTATTTGCCCTGAACAATTTTTTCACCACTTTCATCCAACAGTATCCAATTAAGATCATCATTCTCATCCCACGCCCATGCTTTTGAAACAAAGTTTCCATCTGGAATATCATACAAAGCCAACTCGTCACCTGTTTGAACTAAATAAGATCCATCTATAAGTAAATTATTCGTAATAAATCCTGTTCCGGAAACATCGATATTATCTCCCTCTAATCCGATTCTGCTATATGACATACCCATTTGGTCGTACGCCCAATGAGCAGGGTAGTTTAAGCTAAACTGTTTATCATTATATTCATTCACAGTTTGTGTAACTAAGGATTGGCCGGTTTCAGCATCTAATGCCAAAATATTTGTCCTAATAATTGAGTTTTGATCCCATGCCACAGTTTCATCCAAAAGGCCGTATTGGTTTACTACTTTTGTTGTTGATGCTGAGCGGAATCTTGTATTTTCTGTGTTGAGAGTTGGCCAAACAGTAGGAATTGCAAAGGGTAAAACGAAAATAGTGAAAGTGTATAAATCAAATGCCGCTCCAATATTTAATGCTTCAGTTTGTTGTTCTCTGAAATCTGATATAAAATCATAATCAACACCAACCATTGCATTTTCAATTTTACCCTCTTTAGTAATTACAGAGGTAGTATTTACAAGCTCATTACCATGTATCTTATTACCATTAAATTTATATCCATTATCTTTATAATGATATGCAATACCTGAAATAGCACCCAGTTTGCCTTCGGCATAAACTTTAACGGCTTTGGGTTTTCCGTGCATATCATTTAGCACAACAGAAAATCCTTGACTAGCTGTCATATAATGTTTTACATTCATTGATAAAAATGAAGCCAAAAAACCTGATTTTCTTTCCTGATCATCGGGTTTAGTCCGTTGCGTAATTACTGGGTAATCTTTAGCTGTATAAAATTCATTTAAAACATAGCCATTGGCATGTTTTGTAATAGTTGCAGGAGTATATGACTTTACTTTTACGCTACTATAACCAACAATAGGTGCTGGAAAAAATGTTTCACCAAAAGGTTCTTCCATATAAAACCTATTGTCAGGAGCAAGTAGGGCTTTATCATTATCATGAAAAACAGGTGATTTTAATGGGTTTTCATCTCCTCCAACAATAGGTTCATAAGCAGCTACACCTGAGGATATACTATCACCATTGTCATTTTTCATCCTGTAATCAAATTCTTGCAAATATTCCGCATTCATGTAGTCAGGAGAGGAAGTCATATCACTCCAATTATCTGAGATTGCAAGTTGCATAACTCTAGACCCTCCTCCAAGTTTTTTTTGGTTTGGGCTTTTCAATTTTATCCATGATTTTGTGGGCTTAATTCTCCTCCCAAGTTTCTTAACATTGTATAGATATTTGTCGGATCCCATAAATGCTTCAATTGCACCTGATGCAAAACCACCATCTGCTAGAAAATGAATTATATTCTCTATACCTGCTGCATCATTTGCGGTATAGTTGAACGCGTCTTTGGATGTGTAGATTCGGGCGAATTGAACGGCAGCTTGAGAAATAGGATGGAAATCGCCAATATTCTGTAATTCGATCCAACCATTTTGATAATTATTACCATCACTATTGCACATTCCCCAATCCTCGCCAAGTTTCGCATACCCTGATACAAATTCATAACCATTATTTTTTGAACTTTGGTTAACTTCTGCCAATGCTCTAAAATAAATCCAGTCTAGATCCTTAAGATATTTTTCATATAAGTAGTCTTTTGGATTTGAGATATCAGATGGGATTGGTTCGTGAAGTGCAAAAAATAGTTTTGGTTTATTGCCCAGATAGTCTTCTTTCATTATTTGAAGAGAATTACTGAAATCACCTTCATTATAACCTATTCCGGTTAACTTGAACATTTGAGTCGCATTTTTATCCTGCACATAAGCGTAATCATCCGATTCGTAGCTAACTACAATTTTTCCCCCAGAGGGAAGTTTAATTGTTTCAAGTTCCCAACCGGCTACCCATTGATCTGTACTATCTTTGTTTTGATCGGTATATGGGTATTCTGTGTTAGTTAAGTCATCGCTAAAACCACAACCCGGGTCTGTATTTTCTTTTTTATAATAGCCCCATCTGTCGTACTCATTGTGGTGATAATGTGGATTTAGGTCATTATACTGGAAATTATATGGACTTAACCTTCCTTTTTTGGATTTACCATAGGTAAAATATACTCTTTTAAGTGTCAGTTTACCTGTTTCATTAAAAGTTGCCCCGGAACTATTTGGAAGGTCTTTACATTGAGAGTAGTCGTATTCGAAATGTACTTTTTTAATGGGATTTGCCATTGTTGAATTTGCATAATAATCATGCTTTGAGTACAAACTAATACTATCGAGTTTGAGTAATTCAATACTTTGATCTATACCTCCGTTTTCGCCCAAAACACCGTAAGCATCCTTTCTTGCGGATTTATGAAAAATAGCAATGTAGTTTTTAGTCACGATTGTATCGAGGAAGAAAACGTCTTTTTCGCCGTACAGATAACTTCCTTTATCATCTCCATTATTATATCCATCTACAGTTTTTAATCCTTCATTATATGTTGCACTATTTAATTCAACAGGAGTCCTCCATTTGTAATTATTTACTACGTTATATCTAAATCTTACGTATGTACCCAAATCGTCATCGGTTAATCCATCACCTTTTACATCAACAAAATTGGTTGATAGAATACTTGTAAGTAAATATGAATGTGCGTAATCCTCTAATGTTGTTTTTGAAAAGTAACCATCAACGCCTCTATCATTATTGCTTGTGTTATTGATACTTCCATAAGTTACTAAGCCACTCTGGCAATCATGGGGTAATCCAGATGCATTAAATGTAGCTTCAATTTGCCTAGTATTATATGCAGGTATCCCATAGTTATACTTTGAGCCATCTGTTTTTGTTATTCTTATTTCTGCAATATGATGGTCTTTTCCATGGGCTGAAAATACATCAAACAAGCTTTTTTCTGCAGCAAGTAGGTTGTATTCACCTTTTGTAATTATTTCGAAAGGCTGGTTTCGCTTTTGGCGTAGATTCCTTTTTGTTTGTGCAAGATTAAATGAAGTTCCTGATGCTGTTTCAAACTTATCTGTAGCAACAACCTCTAGTCCACCAGCATTTGCAAGTTTTACACGAATGGGTTCATTACCCATTATATTGGTAAAAATTTCACTTTCAGGATCAACTGACATTTCACCTGCCTGTTTAAAATAGAAAGGTTCGTAGACATCACTTTCAATGTTTTTATCTGAAAACTTAAGTTTGTTTGACATTTTATTTCCATTAATCCATTTTCCCGAGCGTGAGTTCACATCATTAATAGTAATATCAGCTCCTACAGCTACTAACCATCCAGCGCCTAATTCTATTCCTAAGTTGCCACTAGTACTTGATGTATTAACTTGTTTGTCAAACAGGTGGCCAAAATCACTTCTGTACGGGCGATACATACCACCAACTCCTTGCCCTGAAACAGAATAAACATCATAAGTGAAACTCGAAAGGGGTAATGAAGGTACGTTTGTACTAAAGGCACCATCCTTTTCCCTGTTGAAATCCAACATAGAATTATTTCCATCAACACCATTATGAGTGTATAAATAACCATAACCAGGAACTTGCTCTTGTTTACGGTTTAGCCTTTGCTCCGAATAGAAACCACTAATATCGGCAGATAACTCAGCAATTGCTAATACACCACCTCCTTTTAAAGAAAACATAAATGAAGTATTATTCTGTGGAAATTTTATTTGTGGAATATAACTGTTTACTGCAAAATCAATCGATGAATTTCCACCAAATCCTACTCCATAAGTTGATTTAGTAATAATATCATTCTTACGTGTTGTATTTGAAGTTGCTACGGCTAGAGAAGCTGAGAATGTTACATCCTCTATACCTCTTCTTGCATTGTAAGATGAACTACAGGATAAACCTGCATTTATAGCGCTTTCTTCATTACTGGCAGCTTGCAAACCAAGCCCAACTCTGGCGTTAATATCAAGGCCTGTTAATGAGCTTGATTTTAGTCCAAGATTGGCAGTTAACGAAGAAGAACTGCCAGCTTTGAAACTAAAACCCACGGAATTTTCAACACCAAAACCCACATAGTTGTTATACATAAGCCCTGTGCTGACGTGTAACTTTATTAAGCCATCAAGACCTGCAATTTCTGCACCGGCACCAACCGTACAACCGTAAGTTTGATTTGGCTTCATGTTTTGCTCTTTTAATACTTCATCACCTGAAAAGTCATCGGGTAGGCCACGCATATTTCTTAGAATACTACCTGGATTGATGTTCCATCCTAAACCTACCCAACTGGCTTGTTGATCCATAGTTATCCCTGATTGATAGCTAAGATTTATAGGATAACCTCCTACATCTAATAAGGGGATATTGTACACAAAATCACCAGTAAACAAGTTAACCATTTCTGAGGTTGAGACAGGTGTAAAATTTTGTACTTCCGGCTGACTTGGCCCTCCGGTTAGGGCATAAACCGTTGTGGGGGTTATAAATGTGGAAAGAAATGTGAGTAGTAGGAATACCGATATTGGTTTAGCTGCTTTACTGTTTCGAAACCGCTGTATCATCACTTATAATTTTAGGGTTGGAATTTTATTTATGTCGCTATAAGAAAAGGGGAACTCAATTATTTCATCACCAAATGCTGAGTTAGTGTATATCACTTTTAGTGAATTAATATCATTTGTTGGATCATTTACCTCATTGTCATTTGTTTCGTCAGGAAATCCAATAAGAAAAGTTCCAAAAGGACGAATGCCATAATCTCGTTCAAAATGAAACATTGAGCAATCTATCGTGTCTTTGTGTCTTACTAGCTTAAAATCATTCTGCATTGAAAAGCTTAAGTATTTAATTTGCTCTTCATAGTCATTAAATCGTTGAGTGCTCGAATTAAGCCAGTCGCTATTGCCATCGCTTAATGCAACGTGAAATAAAAATTGTTGCTGACCTGCAAAACTTTGCTCTAAAGAATCAATAATCTCTGGACTAACATTCTCTGATCCAGCTTCCAGCAATGATAAATACGAAACTGGTCGGTATTGTAAAGAAAAGGTGTAATCTTGAGATTTAGTTTTAGCAATGAGATTATTTTCAGGATTGTTTATCCAGTTCAAATAATCAACGGGACCACATTTAGTAACAACTCCTGAGCAGGAGCTCATAAGAGAAACGATTATGATCCAAAGAAAAAGAAATATGTTTTTATGCATGTTGTTATTTTTTTTCAAATTGATTAATTGAAGGAGATTTCCCTCGTACCAACAAACTATGTTGGATTACCAAAAGTTCTCCTAAATTTTAAAAATAATTTTTCACCTTTTGGAGAGTCTACTTCCAACAGAAAGTTACCGTAACCAATATCATCACAATTAACAGAAACATAATTGTCGCCATAGGAAAGGTCGAAAAGAGTTACGTTACCTATCATAATTCCTGCATCTACATCATAGCCTACAACAATTTCCCTATTCTCATTATAAATCCGATATATGAATGAATCGTAAAAATCGCCAGTTACGAAGTTATATTCCTGAATGTAGTGAACTTTCAAATTTTGATAAGTATAAATCTGTATATAACCACCATCAAGGCGTTTGGTTAGTTCTGCATAACCCTTTTCTGGAGGCAAAGGAGGAAGACATTCAATAATACAATCAGCCTCATAATTTGATAAATTCAGATTGCCGGTGGAGGGTTTCTTGGTAAATGAAACCAGAAGTAATAAACTTATAAGACAAAGGAAAATGGTTTTCATAATATTCGTGCTTTTGTGTTAATTGCATGAATAATTAAATAATGTCATAGGAAGTGTGTATTTATAATCGATCTAGATAAATATTTGAGTTATACTTGAAAGGGTGGAGAAGATAATTGGATAATTAGTAATTGGATAATTTGGGAAATAGTCAATGTGGGAATGAGTGAATGGGACAATGAGGGAATGAGTGAATGAGACAATGAGTGAATGGGTGAATTGGATAATTAGTAATTGGTAATTTGGGAAATTGTCAATGTAGGAATGATTGAATGGGACAATGATTGAATGAGTGAATGGTTAGGAACAAGAGCACGCGTTGTGCTTCGTTAAACGCGCGCTAGTGATGGTGAAATAGTCAATGAGTGAATTGGGAAATGAGTGAATTGGATGATTGGTAATTTGGGAATTTGTCAATATGAGAATAAGTGAATTGACAATGATTGAATAAGTGAATGGTAAGGAACAAAAGCACGCGTTACACTGCGTTAAACGCGCGCTAGTGACGGAGGTAATTAAATTACATAAATGATGTAGAGATTTGAAAAATCGGTAAGTACATTGATACCAATATCATACCCACAAATAAGCCAATGAAAACAATTAGCATTGGTTCCATTATGCTGGAAATAATTCCTGTTTGGTATTCGATGTCGTTGTTAAACTGTTCTTTGAGTTGTTTGAAGATGGCTTCCATTTTGTTAACTTCTTCAGCAACTTTTATTAAAGCCAGCATTCTTATATCAAAAATTTTAAATTGCTGCATACTATCATGCAAGGATTCACCAGCATATATATCCAGCTCAATTTTTGAGAGAGCTTTTTTGAAGACAAATAATCCAATCATATTCTTTGAAAGTCTGATGCATTCAACAAGTGGTGTTTTTGCTGATAATAATAATTCCATTGTGAGGCAAAAGCGAGCAAGAATAACTTTATTAATTAGCACACCGAATATTGGAATCTTAAGGAGCAATGAAGATGTAAGGAATTGATATTTTTCATTTTTTTTTAAAAGAATATTAACTATGAATATAAGCGCTATTATTAAGATAATAACTGTTGAATAGTAAGCGAAATTTTGGGAAATTTTGATGACCAATTGTGTTAGAAATGGTAGCTCCTTGTCGAATCGCAGGAAAATTTCCTCAAACATAGGAACTATAAAGTTAAGCATAAAGGCGATTGCAATTATTGCTGTTAGTAGAATTACAAAAGGATATGAGAATGCACCTACTACCTTTCTTTTTTGCTGGATACTTCCATTGATATAACCGGATAGTTCAGTAAGGATTTCTTTTAGCTTACCGGTTTCTTCACCAATTTTTATGCTGTAGTATTCGTAGGGTGAAAACTTGTTTGTGTTTTTAAGGATCTCATAAAAACTAAGACCATTAGTAAGTTCAATAACAAATGAATTAATTAGTTGTTTGTCTTTTTCATTTTTGAATCCATTTGAAACTAAGTTGAGTGCACTCACCAAGTTAATGCCAGATGATAATAGTACACTTAGGTCATTATAGAAAATTTGCTTTTTTTTATTTGAAAATTGTCCATAGGAAGGTAGTGATATACTGGAAACGAATTTCGATAAATTAATATCAAAACCTGTGTTTTTCTGTTTCTTTAATGATGATTTCGTTTTTGGAAGTTGGATTACCTGCATAACACTATTTTAGTGTTAATTGCAAAATATTGGGTAGAATGTCTTTTTTTGTTTAAAATTGGGTGATATGAGTGAATGAGACAATGATTGAATGAGTGAATGGTTAGGAACGAGAGCACGCGTTACACTGCGTTAAACGCACGCTAGTGATGGCTGTTGATGGGATTTGTGATTAAGTAGACTAAACTGATAACCACCAGTAACCACTGTAGTTAAAACCAATTGGTTTAAAATGACATGATAATGCCTGTGAAGCAGGAAAAACACTGCCTAAGGAAGTATGTATAAAAACCATTGCAGTAACGCCAATACCAACGGCTAAAGCAACCGAACCCCAAGTACCTGAACCCATACCATGGAATAACTTAGAAGGAGTAACACCCCGAGGACATGCAACAGAAGGAAACGCTACCAGTATACCTGATGAAGATGACACCCAACTGACAAGCCGTGTTGAGCGAAGTGCAAATGCCTTGCGGTTAACAGGTGGTTGTACAGTAAAAACCTTGGCATTTGGAAATTGTATGCGTACAAGGTGGTCAACCCCCTTTGCACAACCAACACCTACATTGCCTGAATAACTTTTGAGAGAAGGCAAAAACTTAGAGGCAGAATAACTTACCAAACTTTGTGGGTGGCGTGAGCCAGAAAAACCAATGGCAGGAAAACTAACAATAATAGCTGATAGCCGGTTGACAGAATTGTAGCAGGGTGGTTGCATGGTGTTTTTAATACCAGGCACCATCAACCACACTGCGGATTTTGGTAATGAGTGAATTAGGCAATGAGTGAATGATTAAATGAGTGAATGTTACAATGAGTGAATGAGTAAATGAGTGAATGAGTGAATGAGTGATTGTGTGAGTTTGGTTGTAGAGGTTATTGGGTTGTCATTGTTGTTGTGGTTATAGTAGTTGTCTTAGTTTTAGTGGTAATCAGGCTACTATTATATAGGTTGTAATGAGACTCTCACGGTCGTACCTCCCTCAGAGATAAACGGATTTAGTTGGGGTTGTCGGGTTATCAGGTTGTCGTGGTTATCGCTGTTATCGTTGTTATAGGGTTGTCGTGGTTTTCATTGTTTTCGGGTTGAATTCAGTGACAATAATTAATATTTTTCATTAAACACAAAGCACAATTGTAATCCTGTATTTCCAACGAGTATGAAGTAAATAATTGTACAATTGGGATATTCATTTACATGTTTACAAAATTATGATTGTAGCAACAATAATGCAACCTTTAGTGTATTTAGGAAAAAGTTAGTAAAAAAATATTGCAGACTTGAATTTTACTACATACCTAATACACAATTAGATAAAATTTATTCGCAGCATATACCCTACCCTATTAAGTAGAGGTAATATCACCTTTTTTACCTATTGACTCGTATGATTTGTGTAACTATATTTATAAACTTTAAGTGGATTTAATAGCTTGAAAGTTATTGAGTTTACAATATTGCTGGTACAATAGAAGAATCTTCTTTTAATATTTGGCAATTTCTTAATCATCGTACAATGTGACTGAGGAGGCGGAGCTGTGAATAGAGTAACTTGAATAAACAAAGAAATGTTAATAGTAAGAACATGATTGATAGTGTATTCACTTATTAATCTGCATTTTAGATAGCATTAAACTCCTGAATGTATGTTTAACATATATCTTATAAGAAATTGGAAAGATGTACATACTAGGCTGTACAAGATAAGTATGTTTAGCTGTTTAACAGACATTGATAAAATATGAGCAATAGTATACATACACTTTTGTTACCTGCAACCAAAAAAAACGAGCAACCTATGAATAAACCTGTAAGAAAAGACACAAAAGACATTGTAATACCAGCTGATAAGCTTGAGTATTTACAAAAGGAATTAACTAATGTTCGTGAAGACTTCATTGACAACAAATACGTTCAAGAAGCAATTACTGTACTTGCAGCTGGAGGATTAAGAAGCACAATTGGGTCGTATTGGAATGCAGTGGTTGATGATTTGCGACAAAAGGTTATGCACCGTAGTATTGACCTTTTTAATAAGGAAATCAACCCTAAAAGAGAAGTGAAAACATACGAAGATTTTCAAAATTATATAACTGATTATGACTTAATTGATGGTGCTTATAAAATTGGCGTTTTGAGTTGGGAAGCTCATAAATTATTGCATCAGGCTCGCGAAACTAGGAATATTTTTGATGGTCATCCAGATAGTTCTGACCCAACTTTATTTAAAGTATTTAATTTAATAGCTGATTGTAACCGCTATATATTATCCCAAGATTATCCGTTGACTATAATTGATGTAAATCAATACATTCTGACAATGGATACAGACTCCTTCAACAAACATGAAATTGCGGTTGAACAAGCATTTACAGATTTGCCTCTTATCTATAAGAATGAAATGACAAATCGTTTATTTACTCTGTATATCGGAGACAATGCTTCTACTAGATTGAAAAGTAATATTGAATATAGTTACCCAATATTATGGAAAGTTATACCGAAAGAGATTAGACAACAAATTGGTAAAAGATATGATAAATTATTAGTTGAAGGCAATGGAGATATTATTTCTAAAGCGAATAATTTACTTACAATAATTGAAGGACTTAGATATGTGTCTAAGGCAAGTCGGAATATACTCTTTGACCCAATAATTACTGAATTGGAAGAAAATCTAGATAATTGGAGTGAAGAAGGTCGGATTGTACAAAAACTACAACGATTAGGCTCAACGATTCCATCTGACTTGATTGATAGATTTGTAGCTGCTATAACATTATCATATGTTGGATACAAGGGAGGCAGTGGTCAATACTCTCGTACAACTTTTTATTCAAATGCTGCTGCTCCACGGATTTCAGAGATGTTTGAGAAATTTGATAATGCTTCAGCTGATTCATTTGTTGAAACAATAAAAACGAACAAAACATTAAAAAGTAGAATAAGGACTTCTGCTCAATTAAATCGTTTAAGGACATTAGCTGATATTTTACTGAACAAGCCTGAGATTAGAAAAGATACCATTGAATATTTGGAGCTTCTTGTTGATGTAGATAAAACTAAAGATTTTTATAGAACAATAGGAAAATAATAAAGGCAGCAAGTAACAATGTATAAAAACAATAGCCGAGATAGCAGTAAAATCAATGATTGTAGCCCGATTCAACTTTCTTGTAACTTGACAGGAAAGTGCCTCGCAGTCGGCTACTATTCTTATACGCAAAGTTATGGCCAATTGTAAAACAACTGCTGCAAACTATTAAAGAGATATTTGAATAAGGTAAAATGATACTGAATAAAGCTTTTAAATATATTCTTGGTTCTGTATTTTTTACATAGTGTTTAATAATAATATTAATAATTCTAAAAAAAGGAGGTAAACTTATGAGTTACAAAAAACCAAAAATTTTAGCACAAAGTACTGTACAGATGGCAGAATGCCGTCCAAATAGTAAGCCGAGTGGCAGACCGTGTAAACCACCAGGACCAGGTGGACGTTAATGGATAATCTAATCAGGTGGTGATTTTATACAATTAAAACTCGTCACCTGATTACTAAGAAAAGGAGATATTGTTATGTTTTTTAAACTAAAGTCTAATGTTATGTTCCGAAATTATGAGTCCTTTGGATATATTACGGACAATAGGAATTTCGAATATAAACAAACGAATAATAACGAAGACTTCATCGGTGACAAAATTATATCAGAAAGTGGAACTGTTTTTATGACTGTTTTAAATAGAAAACCACAAACCATTGATGAGCTTACAAAAAAAATAAATAAGCAATTTACAAATATTGACCTAAGAACAATAAGTAACGATGCCAAAGAATTTTATTGCATGCTTGAACGAGATGGGTTTATTGTTTCTGGAAAAACAATGCAGGAGTGCAATGAAAAAGATACAAGGTTTTCGTATAAGGCTTTAATACCCGGAATAATAAAAAAAGATTCGCCTCTGATTATTATGCATCCTAAAAAAACCACACAGGATTTTTTAGGAGAATATTTTAAAGGCAAACCCCAGCTTACAAATTTGCACCTAGAAATTACAAGTAAGTGCAACGAAAGATGTGTACATTGTTATATTCCACATGATGATAAAGTAAGTCATATGGATCCTGATTTATTTTATGATATTTTAGAACAATGTGTTAATATGAGGTTGTTGAATTTGACTTTAAGTGGTGGAGAACCAATGTTGCACAAAAACTTTTGTAATTTTTTAAATAAGTGCAAAGAATATGACTTTTCAGTTAATGTCCTTAGTAATTTGACATTACTTAATGATGAAATTATAAAAGAAATGAAAATGAACCCTCTTTTAAGTGTTCAAGTCTCACTATACTCAATGGATTCTAATATTCACGATGGAATAACCCAACTGAAAGGAAGTTTTGAAAAAACAGAAAATGCAATTTTAAAACTGATTGAAAACGATATCCCTTTGCAAATAAGCTGCCCAATCATGAAACAAAATAAAAACTGTTATGTTGAAGTTATAAAATGGGCAGAAAAGCATAAGATTCATGTTGGAGATGATTATGGTATCATAGCCGAATATAATCATACAACACAAAATTTGAGTTGCCGTCTATCTATGAATGAAATTAAAGAAGTGATTAATGACAAAGTTGAGAATGACGCAAAATATTTGGAACAAATAGAAAAGGCAGCTGAGAAGAAAAAAAATATTACAGCAAACGATTTTGTTTGTAGCGTTTGTCGTTCTACTATTTGCATAACAGACAACGGAAATGTTTATCCATGTGAAGGCTGGCAGGATTATGTAGTAGGTAATGTAAAAGAAACTTTTCTCAATGATATTTGGGATAATTCTGAAAAAGTACATTATTTAAGAGGCTTGCGCAATCAAGATTTTCCCAAATGTACCGAATGTCCTGACAAAGATTTTTGTAACATGTGTATGGTTAGAAATGCAAATGAAAATCCAAAGGGAGACCTATTAGAAATAAATGATTTTTTTTGCAGCATCGCGAAGCTTAATAGAGAAATAATACTTGACCATAAGGAAAAACTGCATCTTGATAAAACGGACTTAACCATTTGACAGGGGCTTAATAGGCATAACATCTCTAATTATGGACAAAAAAGAAAACAAATGGGCCATTACAAAATATAAATTAAATGTGGGTTTCAGTGGTTTTTTGGGCTACACCTCGTTGTTGTAACACCGCCAGTTCATCTTTGACGACTTGACGGATAAAATGAAATATTGAATAAACGAATTGGCACCGTGCGAGCTTGAAAATTCATCCCTTTCAATCCCGCACTCCACTTATAAATCGTTGTGAACCATTCACACATCAGAAACCGGTTAGTTTATCAAGCTAACGTGAAAATTTTGATAAATATTTCATGTTTTTTCTGTTTTTGAAAATCTGAATCAACTATGAATAAAGGAATACAGAATAGAAACAAGCAATTTTACCTTTAGTCAAGAGTTTATGAACTGATAAAATGAATTGGAGAGATAAACTAAAAGAACTACATAAGTATAGTAGATTATTTGATTTCGAATATTTATTGGACGTTGAATATAATGCTCTGAATTCATTTCTAATTGAATCAGAAGACACTATAAATAAAAAAGAACAGGAAATAGAGAGTAAAATTGAGGCATGGAAAATTGAAAGAAAGTCGTATGATGATGTACCTGAACCCTTTGAAATGTTCGAAAATGAAATTATTGAGTTCAATCAATTTTCTCCCTTGTTAAATAATCCATTCTTCATAATGGCATATTCGATTTTTGAGCGATATTTATTTGAGATATGTGCTTACTGCCGGAGTGAAGAAAATGTACAACAAACTGTGAATGATATTTCTTCAAAAAGTTATATTGATCAATGCAGAAAATATATTGAAAAAGTAATTAATGTAAATCTATCTGCTATTCAACCTGAATGGCAAGAAATCAAGAAATATCAAAATATTCGGAATTCAATAGCACATAATAATGGAATTTTAAAGAAGAACGTAGCTAAACAAAAGAATTTGATAGACTATCTTAAAGCAAATCAATATGTAAAATATTATGAATCGGAAAGAATTGTTTCATTAGAATCTATCAAGTTTATCTCTGATTTTACTGGAGTTGTAACTAATTATATTTCAAAGTTAATGAATGAAATAAGAAATCAGAAATAGAATATAGCCTATGGCAATATGTGTAAGTCATTGGGCTGATAGGGGTTAAATGAACGTGAGCACATTTAATGAAAAATATTAGCTGTTTGAAATTGAATATAGTGAAAACTTAAAAGAAGGTTACACAGAAAAATCTATTCAAAATCAATTGAAGAAGCATTTACAGCAGTATTATGTAAATGTTATAGATGAATACGGAGTTGAAGGAATAAATGCAACTAAGATTGATTTCGATATTGGCAATGGAAAAGTAGGATTAGAATTAAAAATAGCAAAATCACTATTTAAAACAGCTAATCTTCATAGGTTATCAGGTCAAATTGACGACTACATGAAATATAAATACTCGAATTTAATTGTAATTGTCTTTGGGGAAAAACATCATACGTCTGAGCGAGCTATGTTGACAAGAATTCAGGAGAAAGTAGAAGAAAAAGATGCTCTTTTTTATTATTTTGAATTACCAGAAAGAGACAAGAAGTAACTGAATAAACAGATTCAGCAGAGAAACATGTGGTTACAACGGATCATAAATCAGGCCTGATAGAAGTACACAGAGAAATATTAGAAGTAGATAAATAAGGTGGTTAACTATGAACATCTGTCATATATTAATCTACACTAAACATAGAGATATTTATTAGTGTCGATTCCTCATATTCGACAATCCGAAATGAATCTGAGCGAATTATTAATTTCTTGCCAACAAATTAATTTCTAAAATAAGCAAGCTATGCTCGCAACTATTTGCATGCAAGCAATTTTAACTAAATAAATCAAATATTATGGCAGTAAAACATTTACCAACAAGAGAAGTCCATAAAGGACAAAAGGGTGGAAAAACCGGTTGTGGATTCGACACAAAAGATAACCAAAGTCACTGGGTTGATTCACACGAAAAAATTACCTGTTCTAAGAATGGGTGCAAATGATCTTTTTTTAGGTCTATTACCTGCTAAATGTTTGGAGAATATGGTACGTCAGAACTTATATCGGCGTGCCATTTTTTCAACTTTGTAAGTTTTTAAAATAAACTCTAATAATAAAATATGGCTAGTGGACTAACGCATATCTTGTTAACAAAGAAGTTACAAGATGAAATCCCTGATGGGATTTTGAAAAATATTCTTGCATTTGGTGCCGATTCATTTCTGGTAGGCGCAGTGGCTCCTGATCTACCTTATGCAAGTATTGCAGACGACGATTTCTTTTTCTCAAATGAGAGTCCTCTTGCAGATAATTTTCATTATAGAAAAACAAATCAAATACCTCTACGATCGTTGAAGAAACTTGAATCACTAAAAGGGAAAATTAATTTGAATTCCCATTATCATATGTTCTCCTTCTTCCTAGGTTATATCTCTCATGTTTTTGCCGATGGTATAATTCATCCATTCGTTAGAGATAAGGTAGGAGATTATTCAGAAAATCAGGCTGAACACAGATCACTTGAAATGCAGCTAGACGTACTTTTCATGGAAGAACTAACCAGAGGATCAGGTCTTTCTTCCGAATTGAATTATACCAATATTCATGATGGATTAGGAGACTTTGTAAACTATGCTTCTGCTGAAATGATAATTGAAGTATTTAGTGAATTAATATATGATACTTATGCTGAGCGCTATTCCGCTGAGAAGATATTTGGTTGGATAAATGGGTTAGAGAGGATGTTTGAGGTTGCAGAAGGTGATAATCCCAGGATTTATAGAAACCTGAAAGCTAATACCTTTAGTTATAGAAATAGAGAAGATATAAATAGAGAATTAGCAGTGATATTACAAAGGCCCAAAGATAGGAGTATAAATTTCTTACATGTAGACCAAATTGATTTCTTCAAAGATTGCATCCCCCAATTCTATTCAAAGTTTATAAAAGTTGCACAAAAAGCCCAAAAATATGTGTTCGAAGGTGGTACAAAACTTAGTAAAGATGATATTCCTTTGATAGATTTGGACACAGGACGTTTATTAGCTAATAACAAACTAGATTTAATCCCAGTATTCTGGAAAAAATAGAATAATTATGAGAAAAAGACATTTAATTTTATTAAGTATTGGGTTACTGTTTATCAGTGAGTGCACTCAGACTCAAACAAAAAACAAAGATCTGGAGGAATTTGTAATGGATCTATCATCTGCAAATGTTAAGTTAAGAGGTAACCTAATTCTTTTTGGTGAATATAAAGGTGATTTATCAGCCTTGAATTATGAGAAATACCTTGAACTATTAAAACAGAATGAGGTTCCATCTAATAGAGGTGTTGCAAATATTATAAAGAAAGCAGATGCTCATTTTTTTGCTGTAAAATCTAATACTTTTCTAATAGCTATCTATTCAAAGGATCTTAATGTGATGCTGTATGATGATGCTAACACAGCTTTTACAGATTCGATACTAATTATACAAGAGGGGATGATAGCTCCTGCTTTATCAGAGTTTATTAGTAAAACCGAGTACAACAGGTAACGGTTGATGAGATTGAGCGTAGGGGCGGTTTGGACTTATTATGGATGCCTGATGATAGTAAAGAGGATATTTTGGAAGCATATATTAATATCGAATTTGCTTCAAATTATTTTTAAAACTTAAAAAACTTGTGTTGCTAAATCTAAATAAATACGGAGGCTGTATTGGAGATAAAAAAAAACATGCTAAGCCCAGCATTACATGGATGCCAATACATAATAAGCTTACAACTGAATTGATTTAATTCGGATATAAATATCGTGATAATAACTTATAAAAAGAAATACAATGAGAGAACAAAAAACTTTACACTTAGGAATTTGTATGGCCGGTGCAATTTCTGCCGGAGCCTATACAGCTGGAGTTATTGACTATTTACTTGAATCATTGGAAAACTGGGAAAAAGCTAAAAAACTCCAAAAAGATGGCAAAATTAGTGGCATACCCAAACACAATGTTGTTATTGATGTATTGAGTGGTGCTTCGGCTGGGGGTATGACGGCTATTCTGACTTCTGCATTGATAAATAACAAGTTTGAACATGTTCGCAAAAAGGATATCGAGAATGATAATAATAGCATACTTGAACAAAACCCTCTATACAACTCATGGGTAAACCTAACAGAAAAGAATGGGCATGATATGATGAGTGCAATGCTTTCAACTGATGATATTGATAATAATAAGGAAGTTAATCCACAGAAAGAAGTAAAATCATTGTTTAATTCAAACTTCATAAAAACTATAGCAATCAGGCATATAAACAATGTTAAAAGAGATACTGAGATTAGAAGACCGTATTTTGACAAAAACCTTGAAGTAGTTGCAACTTTAACAAACCTCAGAGGAATACCATTCGAAATTCAATTCAATACCAAATCTTATTCTCGTTTGCACAGGATGAAAAGACATTTCGACATAGCTCATTTTCAGTTAAACCCAAGTGAAAAATACAATAAAGATGGTAGAATACCTTTTCACTTTGAGAATGATGAAGGATACAACAAGGACATACTTGTTCAGAGTGCAATGGCTACCGGAGGTTTCCCTATCGGGCTGGAACCAAGAATTATTAAAAGATTGGGGAAATATATAGTTGATAACAAATACCTAAATTTAGGAAATCGGTCAAATCTTCATACCATTAATAATGATGATATATTTGAGACATTAAATGTTGATGGAGGTACTATTAATAATGATCCTTTTGAGCTTACACAGAGATTACTGGATGAAAAGCTAAAAACTACTGAAGAAGAAAGAAAGATTACAGCAAAAGATTTTGAATCAACTGTATTAATGATTGACCCTTTTCCTAACCACAATAAATTACCTGAAGTTAATTATTACCCATTAAAAGCATTCAAGTTTATTGTACCAAAAATTGTTTCATCTATGTTAGATGAACTAAGAATGAAAGAAAACGTACTGAAATCTGCATATGGAGGTGATGACTATACCCGATTTCTGATAATGCCAACCCGGTCAGGTGCCAACAGGGAAAAAGAAAACCATATAGCATGTGGATCTATGGGTGGATTTGGAGGATTTTTCTCAAAGGAATTTAGAAAACATGACTTCTTACTTGGACGTAGAAATTGTCAACAGTTTTTAAAGAAATATTTTAGTGTGCCGGTTGATGCAAAAAATTCGATAATTGATTTTGGTTACACAGGGATAACTGAATCGTTTCAAGTTGATGTAAAAAATGTAAAGTATCTCCCAATAATACCGGACATAAGGGTTGTTTACAATATATTAACGGAATCATACGAACTAGAGAAGCAAGAAAACTTTACAGAAGATAGGTTTAAATATTCGGAAATCAAGTTAAGTTATTTATTAGGGCTTAAGAAAAGTCTGAAAAATAGAATTTCTGTATTAATCGAAAATATAACAAATGGTAAAGAACCTGGTACAGAGAAAATTCAAAATGATGTTGTAAAACAAATTCGCAAAAAATCATGGTTCAAAAAAGCATTATCGGTTGCGGCTGTTAAACCAATTACAAATACTTTTTTATGGTTGGCAAAAACAAGAGTGCGAGGCATATTGGCTGATAAGTTTATTGATATAGTTATTGAAGATATGGACAATAATGAATTGTTAACCAATGATGTAAAATAGGGTATGTGAAAAATCATTTTATTACAATATTAATACATTGCATGGTGCTTTGAAGCAAGCCGGATGTATATTTCAATTAATTTAATGTTGCACGTAGAAATAAGAAAGAATTCACAAATGAAAAAGAAAGGTCCCAGTAAGAATAATAAAACCATACTAGATGATTTTTCATCAAAGGTTAAAAAAGTATATATTGAATTACACAATTATTCTTTTTTTCATGGCCCATCAGAGGCCGATAATATTGACAATAGGTTTATAGGAAGAGAAAGGATAATAGATCGACTTAAAGTGATATTATCTCAAAGCAAAACCAAAACAGGCGCTTATCTGGTAACAGGTTACAGAGGAGCCGGGAAATCAAGTTTTGTTAATAAAGTTATAAGTAGTATTACAACGCCTGATAGAATCCATTATATAACACATTATTATATTTTACTCCTGTTTGCGGTAATTTTCATTCAATATATTGGGGAAAAACTCGACATTACATCTGTTTTTAGCACTACATTTTTAGCAATAAACATCCTTGCCGGGTATGGTATACTTTTATATTATTTATATGATCAAAGTTCACTGAGATCTGAAGCCAGATTCATTGATATATTTAAATCATGGAGAACCTTTAGACTATTTTTAGGCTTATTCTTTTACAACAGTTTGATTGTTAGACGTGACTATGTTATAAACACGAGATTTATAAGATTCACACAGTTTATATATTTAATTATTATATGCTTTATAATTGATTTTTTTGTTTTTGATATTTTTAATTTATTAAACGGGAAATATCAATCAATATTTATTTCATACTTAATCGCTATTACACCTACAATAATTGATGTTATTCAGCAAAGGTTCGCTAACTATCGTAGTCTTCAGAAAAAATATGTCAGTAAAAATGATTTTGTAAAATGGTTAAGATCAGTAGTTGAAGTTATCTATTCACCTATAAAACAACATTTCAATTTTTCGCATAGATTTTTTATTAAGATTAATTTGGGTAATGATGATTTAAATGTTGAGGACATCTTTAAACTAATCGCAAGAAATCTTGAAACTCAGTTTAAAACGAAAGTGTTTTCCTCAAAAAAACTATACTTATTAAAGCTGATGATTCTATTCATTATTTATTCATTATCATATAAACTATATTATGATGGACCTGGCAAGGTGTTTTTTACGAGTGTAAAGAAGAATACAAACATAACATTACTTTTTCCTTCTCAGGATAACGTGCTACTTTCCAGTGACAAAATGGATGTTGCCGCTTTTTCTGATTTTGTAACGCGTAACAAAACCATAATAGAAAAATCAAACAAATACTCTGTTTTTGCTGATTATTTATTTCAACCTGTTGTGTATTCAATAAATTATATAGACTTATTCATTTATAAATTCTATTATGAGATATACAGAATCATAGTTATTGATATTAGTCCTTTCAAAATATCAACCCATAAATCACCAACTTCGTCATACTCAGGGTATGATGCTTCATTTATTCCACCTCATCTCGACTATTTATTTATTATATATTATTTCTCAATTATTTTTTTAATTTTTATACTAAACCGCATCTTTAAAATAAAGACTTCAAAGAGGATATATAATAAAATTCGTTTTTTAAACGAATTAATTGATGCAGAGATTAGTATAAATACTTCATCGAATATTAGTGTTAACCAGACACCATTTAGTTTATCCCGGTTATATAGAAAAGAAAAGAAGTATAAGCTGGCCGGGGTAAAAGAAATTGAAAAGATGCTCATATCAATTTTTGATGATATTGATTCAATACCGCCATTTCATTACAAACCTGAATTTATATTTGTTTTCGATGAATTGGATAAAATTGAACCTCAAAATGGGAATGCAAAAGAGGCACAAGAAGACAAAACAAATAATAATTATCTGGCAACGGAGAGCTCAAGAAACAGACAGCAAACAATTTTCAGATTTTTGTCGAACATGAAGTTTTTTCTGTCAACAGCAAAGGCAAAATTTATTTTTATTGCAGGCAGAGAGATGTATGATGCCTCGTTGGCAGATGCCTCTGACAGGAGTTTTTATATAAAAAGTATTTTTCACGATATTATTTATGTAGACAGCTTCCTCTCTGATAGTTCAAGCGGAAATCTATCTGATATAACCTGCTCTATTGAAGAATTTGTATGTCAGTTTCTTATACCGAAAAAATATATCATTAAAAACAAAATTGCCTACCCGGGCTTGAAAGAGTACAATGCATATTTGTTAGATCAATTTGATGAGTTGAAAGTTAAAGAAACTAATAAAAACAACGATAATTCAGAGATTGAAATACAAAATGTGATTGCAAAGCAAAAGAGAGAAAAAATAATCTTCTTATTGCATCAATTTATTATATTTCTGACACATATGAGCAATGGTTCTCCAAAAAAAGTGACCAGTATTTTTGAAAGCTTTATTAAAACAATGATGCGAAATAAAGCTGACTTTGAAAATAAGCTGATTGTTAGAAAATACCGAAAAAGCAATTTGTTTTTGGTATTTGACTTTTATGAACAATATAGGATTGGTATGACATGCTATTTAGCAAATCCAATTATACTATCAATAGCAAATGTTTCAAAGGGATATAGTGATAAGTTATTGGTTTCTGCCGGATTCTTAATAGATCATCTTTTCAAATTTCATAAAAACTCTTTTTCAGGTAGGACACTTGAAATAGCACCTGAAATTATAGATATACATAGAACCTCGGAATTAAGAAACTTTATTAATGAAATCATAGGGTATTTATCACAAACTCATCTACAGGAAATAGATACGGGTATTTATCAATACAAGTTTAACAAACGGATTAGTAATGAGACTTCGTTTTTATCTAAAATATCTGAGGAAGCTTCTGCTTCATTTAATTTTACGCTTGATGAATCACTTGCAATCATTGAGCATTACAAAGATATACTTGCCAAAACAATAGGTAACTATGAAAAGGCCGGCGTGTCGAATGATAATGTCCATATACATTCAATATCTCATATTCACATGATTATTGGTGATTTACATTTTTACGATGAAGACTTTAATCAATCGATAAATGAATATTTGGATGCCATTGAATTTTTAAGGAGGATTAAACCAAAAAAATACACAATTGAATTAATGGTATTACTTATTAGAAATATGCTCAAACTAGGATTTGCTTTTGAGAAAAGAAAATCATATTCTTCGGCGATGCTTACTTATGGGCAGTTAGCAAAACTATTAATCGATTACAGGAGCGTTGATTTAGCACCGATTGGATTAAAGGAAGAAAAGGCTAAAGATTGGAATTCAACACTTAAAGTTGAAAATAGGGCAAAAACGAGCCTTTGGCTTTCTGATGAAGATCATGATAAGTACAGCTCTAGTAATATCAACAATGATGAGTTTATTGACCTACTAAGTAAGAATATTATACCTGAAACGGAAGAAATATTGTTGAAACTTGCTGCATTTGAGGGGATACGTTTAATTTTTCAACCTCTCCTTGCTAAGTTGTTCTTAATTGAAAAAAACCAACTAGGGGGTATAACAATGATCGATTTAATTAGAGTTGATAGCGAGTTCCATTTTCTTACAAAAGCATTAAAGAAAAATGAAAAATATATTCTAATAAGTGATTTTTATTGCAATGTTGGAGACATACTATATTACAAAAATGGTAATCTTATCAAAAATGTTAATTGTAATAAGTCTGATGACAGCCTTTTTAAAAGTGTCTCAAATTGTTGTTCTTGTTTTAAACCACACATTGAAAATACTATACTAAATGATTACAGTACTTTTTGCGAAACCAGAAGAACAGTATTGCAAAAGAAGCAATACAAAACACCCTGTATTTCATGTTATTATTTTAAACTAAGTTTATTAAGTGTTCTGGACACCTTACTGCCTGAGTTTCGGGATCAAGCAAAAAAAATAAAACAATTAGTAAAAGAAGGTGATACAATAGAAAATGATGATGAAGTTATTGATTTAAATATACTAGAATATATAATTAAAGAGATACTTCAGGAAGATTCGAAAATAATATCTCACAGGTCTAATGCTTATAAACTATTGGCAAAGGTACTATCAAATATTGGTGACACCTATCTTTCTTGCTCACTAATTACTAAAGATAATACTGGCGGCAATGAAAAAGATGCAGTAGCCGATAAACCACCTCGATTAAATAGAATGAATTTTAAAAATGTAATGGAGATTTTTAAATACATAAAGAATCGTGGAGAAATGAAAATTGGTACTGAAGAACATAGCCATAGCGAATTGATTTTACTTTACTATTGTACTTCACACCTGGCATATAAAAAAGCTCATGAACATAAAAGAGCCTCGTTTCAATATGTAAAAATCCTCTACTATATTAATGAATACATATCCACAAAGATCAGTGATGAGGAGAATAATTATATTGGGAATATTCAGGGCTTGGTTTCTAAAGAAGATATTGACAAATTATTGATTATTATTAAAGATGAAATTGTTTATCGAGCAATTAACTCACTTTACTTATCATATAATAATATCCATATTACTGAAATAAACAAATTCAAACAAATATTTACTGAGGATAAACATGATAGTCTTAACTTGATATCACTAAAGAAAACATCTATAAATGTAGATATTGAAGAGATTAACTTAATATTCGAAGAAATTCGACTAAAACTGTATTATGAGTATTATAAGAAAAGTGATAATACCGACAGTAGAGTAACATTTGTAAAACATCTCAACAAAGTATATCTACACAACCTTTGCTCTCCTTATGCTTCAAATGATTCAATTTATAACAGAATATTAAAACTTAACTTCAAGGTACATTTAAACTATTTATTTTTTAAACAAATTTTTTCTGTTACATATTGGGACACTGAGTTCTCAGAGTTTAACTTTTATAATACTATTATAAAGATGTGGGATAAAAATATAGCTAACAACATATTTCCAGGCTATAAGTCCTTCAACAAGCTATCTTTTTTTAACTATTTCGAGTTTCTGATAACAGACTCAATTAAATGCTTAATAGAAATATTAAACCATACAAATACCTTTGGTAATTCATTTATGGTTAATCACTCATTAATAGCATCATACCATCGAAAATTATTTGAGTGGAGTATTTATTATAAATTCTATGTAAAGTTTGGTTCAACAATTGACAAACTCGATACTAAGGCAAAAACACAAAGAGGGAGAAGAGAATTGCTTGAGGAAGAGTTCTGTATAATAAAGAAATATATTGAGAAGGATATTGAATTTGAAGAAGATACTATGGGGTTTACAGACACCGAATCAATAAAAAACCTTACAATAGAGTATGATCATTTTATAAATCAACTATCGAGTTACCAAAAACTTGGCGAATTGAAAGGTAATTTATTCAATGATTATGATGTTAAAGAAAAGAATCAAAACGTAACTCAGAAGCTTAAAGAGCTAATTGAGTTAGACAATTTATCATTTGTAGATCCTTCATATCAATTACAGGAAGCAATAAGAAATTATCATGCAGCAATAGAAACTCATACCGAGGGTAAAGCGTACAGAAATCTACTTAGTAAAATGTATTTACTAAATGATGACTTAAACGACAGGTTATACTTTTTCGCGATAGCCAATGAAAGGTATAAGATTAATAATAATATTATAAAAAGAAATCAAAGAAGATTAAGAAGCAAGTTCCACTACAATAGTATTTTTAACCACGATAAATATATGGAAACAATTATCAATATTTAATAATTGGTACTACTATTTATACTCTAAATTATTTTACAATAGGTATGTCTCTGGAATGTTTGGTAATTGTTTCAATATTGGGAATTAAGTGCCATGGAAAACCATGAAGCCTATCACATATTTAATTATAAATAACAAAACTAAATACTATGAAATATATTATTCTACTCTTTACAACGTTAATTATATTTGTTGGTTGCAGTAAAAACAACGATGAAATAACAGATCCAATATCACCTACTGAACCTGAAAAAGTATACATTTATTCAGCAGTCTCATCTCCAACTACTAGTGAGTCAGTAACAATTAAGAACAATTCTGGTACTTCTCAAGATTTGACTGGCTGGATTATTGGTGATATAAATGACCCAACCGCATATAAAATACCAAATGGAACTAACCTAATTCAAGGGGCAAAGAAAACTTACTATAGGTCAACTTTGGGCTTTCAGATAAATGACACCGGTGAAATTATATATTTAAAAAACAGCAGTGGGAATACTGTTGATACATGGTCAAATTAATGGTTCACTATTCCGTATCAAAGTTTATAATTGTATTAACTAAAGGCTAAATGGCTAAATTAGTTTTCTAGCATTTTGTACTCGGTCAGATTTTAAATTTTTTATATTATTAATGAAGGATAACTAATTATTATGAAAGAGTGGGATGTTTTTATTAGTCATGCTAGTGAGGATAAAGAGGGAATTGTTCGTCCATTAGTAGAGAAGCTTGAGGCAATGTCTATAACTGTATGGTATGATGAGAATTGCATATCATATGGAGATAGCATTGTTGAGAAAGTAACTCAAGGATTAGAGAAGTCACATATCGGAGTAGTTATTCTTAGTAGCTCTTTCTTCAAAAAGAATTGGACAACATTTGAACTTGGAGCAATTACCCTCAAAAGAAGTATTAAGGATCAAGTATTAATACCTTTATATTATAATATTGATTTTTCTGAGATAGCTAATAAAATGCCCTTTCTTGCTGATATTAAAGCAATAAACTGTTCTGATACTTCAATGATTGATCGTGTTGCAATGGAAATTTCCCTTAAAGTTAGTGAAATTCGCTGTATTTATACAAATGTTCATGACATAGCATTGCCTGACATTTCAAGATTATTATATAGAAAGCAAAATCAGTACTCTACTATAATCGCTAATCATATTGAGAAGTATACTTCTTTAGTTAAGGTCGACAGAGATATGGCAATAATTCGCGCAAAAATTATGCTTCAAACAATTCTAAAACAGGTTTTAGATATAAATGAATTAGGTAGTGATAATACTGCACTTATTGATAAATCCTCTCGTCTAAATAGTAGCATAAAAGAACATTTCAAAATGATATTTAGGTTTGCTGAAATCGCTCAAAACAATACGGACCTTGAAAGTGTAATGTCAATACATAATACAGAAGTGACTACTTTAACCCTTAAGTCTATATTAAGTTGGTATTACAATAGTTATCAATCAAATATGTTATCAAAAGAAAGGAGTATTGTACCTATACCTATTGGAGAGATTACTGTTGATGATATAATTGAATCATTCAAGATTGAACAATTGTTGTTGAGAAAAGACTTAATCTCATCTGTTGATGAAGTCATCAAATGGTACGAACATAACTGTTATTCAATGCATGGAATTCGAGATGAAATAACTGGCAAATTGGTTGGTTTTGTTAATATACTTCCTTTAATAGATAGCAGCTATGAAATGATAAAGACTGGGACATTCCCAGATGTTAATATAAAAACATCACATATTAGAAAGTTTGATTATCCAGATTTCTATAAACTATATATAAGTTCAATATGTATTGCACCCGACTATCAAAATACTGAAGCGTTTAAAGTATTATATAACTCACTAATAAGTATAATACTCCGTTTAGCAACTACAAATGAGGTATATTTTTCAGAACTGCTCTCTGATGCATGTACTCAGCAAGGAGAAAGATTAAGCTATGCGATAGGAATGAAATATCTCAGAGATTCCAAATATCAAACAAAACTATATTGGGGGACTCTTATTCCTCCGACATTAAGACTAAGAAACAATATGGGTAAAGCATTGATTAGTTTTTACAGCAATAAATTTGAGGAATTTAAAGATTTACTTAACCTATCCTGAATGTTATTCTTGTGTCAAAATATACAAACCATGGTGTTACTATGGTAAATATTCTGTCATTCCCAGCATTAAGTTATCTATTTTTTTGATGTATTCCATAAAAACCTTATTAGTCGCAACCTGTTCATAGTTAGATGAAACAAGCTCAAATAATTCCTTGCTTAACTGACAATATTCTTCAATATGGTTCTTTGAAAATCTTTCCTGCATTCGGCCGCATCTACCTTGGCAATAGAAATAATAAGTGCATTTATTACAGGTTTCAACTAAGAAATCTGGTTTTTTCACCTTAATTTTGATGCCTTCATAGATATTGCCTATATTAAAATACTCAGAATCCAAAATTTCTTCAGCACAAGAATAACACTCTCCATTTGTTTGAATATAAAACATAAAATCATTATAACCACAGAGATACTTCCCTAATGATTTCGTAATTTCATTTTTTAGTGTAAAAGGAGCGACAAAAGGTAGCAGGTTTAATACCACCCCCTTCTCAATATAGTTGTTCCAATATTCCCATAGAAGTCTTAATTCGTATTTATAGTTATGAAAGTATGTGTCAAAATTGTCAAATGATTCACAATTCTGTATTTGCCAATATATAGAATCAAAGAAACTGGCCACTTGTACTACATTATTATAAAGACTTACATTTTCAGTTATGGTGAGTCTTGCCATAATGGCAATGTTCTTCCTTTCTTTAGTCTTTCGTACATTATCAATAACCTTCCCAAAATAACTTCCTTCTAGGTTTTTATTAGGAATCTTTTCATAATTGATGGACACAATTATTGATGAAAGGTTGCTTAGAATGAGATCACTAAGGGTGTGGAGCAATAGTCCATTAGTATGAAGTATATAGCGAAATGCAATACCCTTGAATTTAAGAGTATTACTTATTATTTCCTCGATATAAGTTGTATTTAGGGTTGGCTCTCCACCAAAAAAGAAAATATCAACACATGTTTTATTTAATTTTTTAGATAAATCGATTATGAATTTAATCAACTGATCAACCTTATATTGAGGGGCTACAGGAAATTTCTGGGAAGGGCTATTCAATACGGAACAATAGCTACATCCTAAATTGCAATCATTTGACGTAAAAATAAATAATTCGACTCTTCTATTACTCATAATAATTAGTTATCCTTCATTCGGCAAAATCATTAATCTAGACTTCAAATCTCCTTCTTGGGTGCTTTGTATTTAAAATATGCTTTTGTTTTCTCTCGCTAACATGGGTGTATATCTGGGTTGTCATTATTGAGCTGTGGCCTAAAAAATGTTGTATATATTTAATATCGACTCCTTCTTCAAGTAATAATGTTGCAAACGTATGACGGAAAGTATGTGGTGTAATATTTTTGTGGATATTGATTTTTAATGTGTGTTTTTTAATCATAAACCTTACTGATTGGTCGGACATTTGGTTGTTAAGCCGATTTATGAAGAAATAACCTGTCTCATTTCGTTTGTCGCTGAATAAATCATTGTATTCTTTCAATGAGGCTTTAATCTCTTTGTGATATATATGAATTAGTCTTTCTTTTTTCCCCTTCCCACTTACAAGTACCGAATCAAATTTGCTACTGATATTATTCGTTTTTAGAGTACATAGTTCGGACACCCTTATTCCTGTTGCAAATAGTAGTTCTAAAACTGCAATATCCCTTATTATTTCTTTGTAAGAATATTTATTTTTATCCTTATGTTTTTTCTTTAATTGATATACATATTTAATAAACTTTGATATTTCACTATTTGTTAATACTACCGGAAGGCTCATTGGCACTTTTATTTGTATTCTCATTTTGCGAAATGGATTTGTCAAAATTTCATCTTCATATTCCAGATAGTTAAACATTGACTTTAAAGTGGCTATTTTCCTTTTAACAGTCTTTGGTTTATTGGTAGAGATTTCTTTAATAAATCCTTTCAGAATGTTTTTATTAATTAGAGCTAGTTTAGATGTGAATTCATTTTCTTGCAAGAACCTTATGAATTGGGATAAATCTATTTCATAAGCCTTAATAGTTTTTTCACTTAGGTTCTTTTCGAACTGGCAATTAGAAATAAAATTCTTAATTGCATCTTCAATTGTATCCATTTCCATTTTTTTATATGAGGGGCAAACCTACTGCAATGATTGGATTTATACTAAACCAAATTAGTAGATCATAAGAAAGACAGATATGAATCAATTACGTAAGCTACTCCCCCTTCGAGACTATTAAAAGATACCCAAAAGGAAACTTAAAAATGATTTTGTTACTTTAATGTATATTGTTAATAAGCTGTTTGGTATACAGACTAAAGTGAGTTGATTTCAATAAAAATAATGACATAAAAGTAATTAGCATACAAGATCAACAAATCAAGTGTTTCGCAAATTTGTCCGAAACCAATTCATTCAAATTCATCATTTCAAGTTTTTAGGTGGCGGTTATGTTGTTAACGAAACAACAATTTATGGTATAAACATAATTAAGTTTAATGTACCGTTATTCTAAGAAAACAATTCCACAATAGCACCCTTATGGCAATGAGATAAGGCACTTCTTTTCTTTTTTACCAAATCCTTCCTCTTCTTTTTTCAATTATTCTCATATTATCATATTCAAGTATGGTGATCAATATCCTCCCCAACCTAACTTTTTTCCAAAATTCACATTCCAAATTATTTGCAGAACTGAAAAACATCACTTAGCTGATTTTTTGCACCATACAATTTTCACCTTTCAATTTCCCTACCCTATTAAGTAGTACCAACTCACCCTTTTTTGGGTATTGACTTGTATGGTTTTTGTATTTAGATTTACAACAACAATATCATGAATAAATTTACTTTGATATTTACCTAAAACGTATATCAGGCAAGCTAATAAGAAATCAAATCAGATTAGGGTAAAAAGAAAAACCCCCAGACATTAATAAATGAACATAACACCAATTATTATCCAAAAATCATGAAAGGAGGTAGAGGCAAAATTAGTTAAAATAGCAAGAAGAAGGATTGTACAAGTTTAGCCAGCTTTAAATACCAACTTCTATATGAGAAATTACAAAAGCAAGACTAATTTTTATTAATTTTAAAAACTTAAATATTGAAGAAAATTTTATTTGCCTTTTTATTCATGAGTATAGCTATATTGACGATTTATTCGTGTAGGAAAGCGGAAACTGGTGGAGCAACAAGTAAATCAATCAACAGGTTCAATTGAGGATCAACAATTAGAAAATCGGATAATTGCGTTTAGAGATAAAATGGATCTAATTCGTGAAAATCCAACGCTAAAATCGGGTAACGATCCAATGGAAGTAGATAGCGCAGTTTGGTTCATTGAAGCAACATCGAATCTCACTTATGGTGATGCATCTTCAACCTTAGAAGATTATGTTATTGATTCCGCATTTATTGAAGTTCCACTTACTAATGGTCAAATACAATGGGTTGATGTTCAGGTTGCATACGACCAAGTTATTGACAGTTTATCGGATCACTATGCTTCAATCCCTTCAGATGAAAAACAACTTATTGTTGCTGATATATCGTTAAAAGAAACTTCTGATAATACAGTTACCCTTGAAGTACTTTCTGGTTTTGGAGCCGATGCTCTTGGTTGTGGTTTAGGAATTTCTAATAATAGCTCATGGTATTGGGGTTATGAACAAGGCAGGTGTGATGGAAGCGGACTTGGTACTGGTTGCGATGCTGCTGATAAAATTGCACAGTTGGCAAATTATAATATTGCTGTACCTACTAGCGGCTATTATACGGACGTAACTTATCAAGAAGTTTGGTATGATGCAGTACCTACATCATCCTCTAATCCATATGGATATGGCGATTATCTACTATATCAATATTATCAAGAGGTTACACCAGATGAATGTATGTCGACTGGTGCAATTAATTACTATAAAAATGGACTTTATAGTATTGGAAACATATATAAACCTACAGGGTCAAGCATAATCAGGTATTTTTTATGGGATGATGCAGCGACTGGAATAACTCCAACTGGACTTGATTCATATTATGAAGTTCATGTGGCTAAAATTAAATATGCAATTTGGCACCCTAATGGAACTCCACCTGATGATTTGTAGTCTTATTTGTTAATTCACAATGAGTGAGGTGTATTTTTGCCTCACTCATTAATTATACTATTTTATGATAAAGAAATCAATTAAGTTAATAATATTAGTAATCTTTACTAACGTTTTATTTGCACAGCATACATTTGAAAAAATAATTTCTGATCCAGAAAACCAGATAATTAATAGAGTTATAGAAGATGACGATGGAAACTTCATTATGGCTGGTCGTATTCGTATTAATGAAACAGCAAACCATAGTGGATATTTAATTAAAATCAATAATGATGGAAATTTGATGGAGGAAAAAATTATTACCCAAGATGAAACTATTTCATCTCTTTTTTTAAATATCCATTTCTACAATAATCTGGAAAAATCGGTCAACGTGACCACCTGAAACCGGAGTAAAGTGACCACCCCCGCCGGAGCAAAGTGACCACCCTCTGCCGGTTTAAGGTGACCACCCCAGGCCGGAGCAAAGTGACCACCTTAATTTAGAAAGAACTTTATCATATTGTTGAAGCTGTAAATTCGTGCATTTTTCAAAAAATGTATGAAATATGGCCAACCAACTATTAGATATGAGTAAAGTAAGAAAAGTACTACAGTTACATCACAAAGGGAAAAGCAAGCTATTCATTAGCAGGTATTTGTCTTTATCAAGGAATACTGTTAAGAAGTATATTGCCTTGTTTCAGTTGCTAGACCTAAATATGGATGATATAAGCAGTAGAAGCGATGCTGATCTGGAGGAGATATTTAGTAATAGCAGCACCAATGTACTAACCCCTAAACTAAAGACTTTGTATAGTTTCTTTCCATACATGGAGAGAGAATTAAAGAAGACTGGGGTAACCAAACATTCGATGTGGGAAGAGTACTTCGCAAAATACCCTGATGGACTTAAAAGTTCACAGTTTAAGGAACACTATAACAGATGGGGTAAGAAAGTTAACCCTGTAATGCATATGACCCATAAGTCGGGGGATAAGATGTATATAGATTATGCTGGCAAAACCTTGCAAGTGGTTGATAAAGAAACAGCAGAAACAACAGAAGTACAGTTCTATGTAGCAATACTTGGAGCGAGTCAATACACCTATGCAGAGGCTTCACCAAGCCAGAAGAAAGAAGATTTTATATTATCTACAGAAAATGCTTTACATTATTTTAATGGTGTACCTGCAGCAATAGTACCTGATAATTTAAAATCAGCAGTTAAAAAAAGTAATCGTTATGAACCAGTAATAAATGAAGCTTTCCTTGACTTTGCTGAACATTATGGAACTACAATCCTTCCTGCCAGAGCCTATAAGCCAAGAGATAAATCTTTGGCAGAGGGCGTAGTTAAAATCCTTTACCAAAGGATATATCCAATATTAAGAAAGAAAACTTTCTATAGTATAAACGATCTAAATGAAGCTATCTGGCAAGAGTTAGAAGTTCACAACAACAAAAAGTTAACCGGTCGACCATTTTCAAGATTGCAATTATTTAAAGAAGATGAACAAAGTAAACTGTCCCCACTAGCAGTTGAACGATTTGAAATCAAGCAAGTATCACATGCCACTGTTATGCAAAACGGTCATGTTTATTTAAGCTGTGACAAACACTACTATAGTGTTCCTTTTCAAAATATCAGAAAGAAAGTAAAGATATTGTACACCTCAAATAATGTTGAGATCTTCTATAAATATAATCGTATTGCCTCACACAAACGGAATTATAAACCATTCAATTATAGTACCGTTAAAGAGCACTTGGCTACCACACATCAATTCATGACAGAGTGGACACCACAGAGATTTATCAACTGGGGTGAATCAATTGATGAAAGTGTTAAAGTTTTTATTACAAACCTTCTTGAGATAAAACAGCACCCTGAACAGGCTTATAAGAGTTGTATGGGAGTATTGTCATTTTCTAAGAAAGTTGGCAATGACAGGCTCATTAACGCATGTAAAAGAGCCATCGATTATAAGATATATAACTATAAGATTATCAAAAACATCCTTGACAAAGGTCTTGATATGATTACTGATGAAGCGGAAAGTTCCGATTATCTTCCAGAACACCATAACATAAGAGGCAAAAATTATTACAAATAAAAATCATAAAAAAAATGAATGAAGTTACACTAACAAAAATGACTCAGATGAAGCTCTATGGAATGCATGGGGCTTTTAGAACTGCTATTGAAACAGGACAAACAAATGATTACACTTTAGATCAGTTTGTGTCAATGTTAACAGATGCAGAGTGGGATGACAAAAACAACCGAAAGATAGCACGGTTAATTAAAAATGCTCGTTTCCATTACAAATCAGCTATTGAGAACATCGTTTATGATGAAACCAGAAACATTGACAGAAACCTAATACTCAGGCTTGCAGAATGTGATTTTATCGAGAAAACGGAAAACGTATTAATCACAGGAAGCACCGGAGTTGGGAAAAGTTATCTGGCCACAGCTCTTGGTTATCAAGCCTGCATAAACGGTTATAGGGTTATGTATCATAACACAACCAAACTGTTTTCAAAACTAAAAATGGCTAAAGCTGATGGTTCATACTTAAAGGAATTAGCAAAGATGGAGCGACATCATTTAGTTATATTAGATGATTTTGGTCTTCAACCCCTGGATAGTCAAAACCGAATAGCATTACTTGAGATAATAGAGGATCGTCATAACAACGGAACTCTTATGGTTACCTCACAAGTTCCGATTAAAGGATGGTATGAAATCATTGGTGAAAAAACCATAGCTGATGCAATATTGGATAGATTAATACATCAATCACATCGAATTGAGTTATCGGGAGAATCCATGAGAAAAAAAAGAAGTTATTTAAATAAGGAAAATGATTAAATTTGTTTAACAATTAGCAATATGATAGAGTTCTTTTTTAGGTGAAAAACAGGGGTGGTCACTTTGCTCCGGCGCAGGTGGTCACTTTAAATCGGCCTGGGGTGGTCAGTTTGACCGGAATTTCCAAATATGACATGGAAAATGATATCCTCAATAATTACATTAGTTGTTAGTTTTAGTGTTTTATGTTCTTTAGCCTATTTTCAAATGTACAAATTGGCTTCAATTCTACTATTTATATATCTGGTTTTCAATATAATTATATGGCAATATTTGGTCAGGGTTGCTAAACCGTTGATCATCTTAAGTCAAAAAATATATATTGAGGAAAAAGATTATTTTAATTTTAACAAGCTAGTTGTCTTTAAAAAATACCTATATGGAAGATGGCAGTGGTGGAGGTTTGGTATTGGTCTAGCCCTTATTCTAACAACTATTGTTGTTACATTTACGCCTATTACTATGATAATTGTTGAGATTGTAGGTGCAAAATATCCAATAACAACTAATTTTGTAACCGTCGGCCTTATGTTCCTATATATAATAATATTTGAACTACACATATGGTGGGAACGTTTAAAAGTATCACTTAGAATAAAAATATTAGAAGAACTAGATGAGGAGTATGAAATAGTTACAGATGAGACATACGACCGTGTAAGAAAAAATATATTGAACTCTGTTATTTAAAGAATTTAAAGTAGATATTAAATATAACGGTGACAAATTAATATCCTACAACAGAAAGAAATTTAATCATGCTAAAACATAATTAAAAACACAAGAATTAATAAGACTTGAAAAGAAAAAACTGCGTGTAATAAAAGCTATAGGCAATAGCTATGTTTCGTGGAACGATCAAAGCGTATTTATAGTCAGACCATTGTTCTCCAAACAAAGTTCAGACTTAAAAATCCGCTACTGCTCATAGATAAACCGTAGCCACAAAACTTGATTATGGAACACAAACCACCAGAGTTGTCAATTGAATTGAAACATGGTGACAAAGATGCTTAAAATTGATTCATAACAGACAAAGTGAGGAATCTATGTATTTAGGGAAATCGGAAGTGCTTCCAATCCATTAAGCCTGTCACATAGGTATATTTCTAAGTTTTCTGTATTACTTCTCACCTAAATCTAATTCAAAAGTACCATCATTTTTATTTTTTGACCAACTAAGTCAAGTTTATTTTCCAAGTGGAAAGGATAATAAGGATATTGAAAAAGTTGCTCAGATATATGAGACAATACTCGATGAGATAATAAAAATAGAATCTGAAACAGGAATTGAGCCTCAAATAATTGTTGCAGACCACATAAAAGACTTAGGGGAAGGACACGCGTTACACTTCGTTAAACGCGCGCCAGAGGTAGTATTTGACCGAAGTTGGAAGCCGGAAGTCAGAAGCTCAAAGTATACTGCTGTGAGCTGACCTCCTATAACCAGATAAAGTTGAAAGAGGTTGAAAGGAAAATTACTGAAGTTTACAGATGGGTCACGCATTACACTGAGTTAAACGCGCGCCAGAGGTTAGTGGATATTCACTCTTACTATGTATTGATATGTGTTATAATGTTGCTTATATTTGATGTTTATGTATTCAATACAAATGATTATTGAATTTAGGATGTAATTACCTGTGTTTAGCATTCGATTTATGGGATGGATAACAGCTGTTGGATTGGGTATATTGTATAGTTCCTTGCATTTTAAAAAATTTCATGAAAATAATACTTACAATCACACTTCTGTTATCAACGATTATTTCTTCAATTGCACAAATAATCTATAAGGATTCAATAGCTCCTAAAATAGAAATAACGCATTGGATAAATAATTCTGAAGGAATGTCAATTCTAGAAAACAAACCAATCATCTTAGAATTTTGGTCAACGTGGTGTGGTCCATGTGTGAAAGCTATTCCGCATTTTAATCAATTAACAGAAAGATATAATAAAGACATTACATTCATTTCTGTAAATTCTTATGAGACCAAAACAAATGTAGAGAATTTCCTTTTAAAAAAACCTATGTCAAGCTTTGTTGCTCTTGATGAAAGTGAAAACTTGAAAAATGCTTTTAATGTACAATCTATTCCTGTAACAATTCTAATTGACAAAAATGGTATGCTAAGATGGAGAGGAATCACGAGCGAGCTTACCGATGATTTAATTAGTACTTTTCTTACAGAGAATAAATTTAATGACATCTATAATAAAGGGATTATCCTTGACCAAGTTTTTTCCGCTAGTTCTCTTGAAAATATCGATTACCAACTACAAATTGAATATGGAGATGCCACTTTAGGTAAGGGAATTACAACTAATTCTGAAGGTGAATTCTTCCTAAAACTAAACAATTATAGCATCTATTCTGTACTCTGGACTTTTTCAGATAGATTCGATTTAAAAGATAATTGGAAATTTGAAGGAAATCTGCCTGATAGAGAAATCATAAACCTAATGATTAAAAGCGACGTAGAAATTAAAGATGAATTAGATGCTCAAAAATTAATATATGATATAACTTTAAAATTAGCGGAAACCTTTAATTTCTCAATTGTGAAAAGTGAAGAAATTCAATCTATTTGGTACATAACTCCCGATACGTCTCAATTAGGAAAAAATCTTTCAATAGACCAAAACTTAGATATCAAGGTTCTTGAACAAACAGATGACTACACTAAATATCAAAATTTATTCTTTGAATTTTTAGCCTCAGTCCTTTCTTTAAGAACAAAGGAAAAAGTTGAATATAATCCTTTGACAGCTCCTTACTATTATGATATAATCATTCCAAAATCGAATGATATTCTTGAAATTAGAAAATACTTAAAAGAAGAATATGGAATAGATATGGTTGAAAAGAGAGAAAAAGTAAAAATCAAAACTGCAACATTTAATTGAATAAAAAAGAAAACTACCTGGAACAATATGATAAGCAATAGTAACCTTAAATGGGATTGGTAAAGCTCATAAAAATAACGTTACTATTAACCAAAGATAAAACTAAAGAATATGTGTTGCACATTAAACTAAGTAGAAGATGTACGTCAAATACTTGAATCGGTAGGCATATCAACCTCATAAAACCAATCTTCGTGGCTGCTATAATGTACTTTTAAACGTTTCGTGTTATTTAATAGGATCATATAACTACCCTGAAGCTCCCAAAGGGAATCAGCATCAACGGTATGCATTTGAAATTCGTTACGGAAATACCTTGGAAGAGATTTCATTTTTATACAATAAAAACGCCAGCCTATCGCTGTCGCACTTCCCACAGGTAGTATTACGCCCAGGCGTAACTCGATAAACTGGCAAAAAATTGCCTGTGAGAAAATGCGACGTGGCAAATATACCAAAAACCGATGATGTTACTTGATAAAATATTATTTGTAAGAGGGATTTGACCGAAGTCGGAAGTCAGAAGCTAGTAGTATACAAGAGTGAGCTTACCTCCTATGACCAGATAAAGTTGAAAGAGGCTAGAAGTAAATTTACTGAAGTTTAAGATGGGGCACGCGTTACACTGCGTTAAACGCGCGCCAGGTGTGAGTTAATGGCACGCAAAGGGAGCCAGAGGGAGCATGCCAGAGATGATATAACCTTGGCTATGAAATGAGTTGGAGGCGTTTTGCTTCGTCAATAACGGAAACAATTCTGTTCATTTTAAACTTTTTGAAAATATTCTTTACATGGAAACTAACGGCATTTTGGCTGGTTCCAAGAACACTACTTACTTCGGATCGGGATTTGCCAGTTGATAGTAAACTGATTACCTTGAGCTCGCTACTTGTGAGTTTTGGTATATCCGGATTATTTATATTGCGTTGAGCAATAAACTCTGGAACATTAACACCAACCATTCTTTTACCTTCCAACACTCTGTTAATTACACTTACCAACTCTTGTTTTCCACAATGTTTTATTAGTATGGCATCGGCCATATTATTCCATGCATTGAATAGTAATGTTGTGTCGGTTTCACCTGTTAGTGCAATTACTTTTTTATCGGGGAATTCCTTTTTAATAACCAGGCAGAATTCATCACCTGAAGTGCCAGGCATTTTCAAATCTAGAAGTACTACTTTAGCTCTTGACCTTTTCAATAATGGCAGGGCCTCGTGGGCAGAATTTGCACTTCCTGATATTTTTATCTGATCGTTTTCATTTGAAAAAGCAGCTTTGAGTCCATCAATGAACAATGGGTGATCGTCTATTACAAATACATTTATCATTTTCCTTTTTTTATGTGAATTACTAAACTACCGTAAAAGTACTATATTGAAACCGGTGAAAAAAGGGTATAAAACTGTGATTTTGCATCTACTATATAGGGTAGTACTAATTATAAAAAATGTAAATAATTACTAATCCATTTTTTATTAATATTGTTAAATTAGTTTTTCTTTTTTGACTTTTTCGATAAGCTCAGAAATGGAATTAACACCAAGCTTTTTAAAGATATTTTTACAATGAGTATTTAGGGTGTCGATAGAAATAAATAATTTCTCAGCTACTTCTTTTCGTTTATAACCTAATAACAACAGGCTAATAACCTGCTTTTCCCGTTTGGTTAATTTTGGAGGAGGTTTTACACTTTTTCCTTTATCATAAAAGAAACCAAGATTACTACCCAGAACAGTTAATCCATTGTATACGTCTACGATTGCTGATGCTAATTCCTTTATGCCATCAGCTTTTAAAATTATTCCATCAACACTTTCGATGTATATATCATAATAATCCTGTGTATCGGTTGTACTTGTAAAGGCAACAACTTTAATATTGGGATCGAGTTTCTTAATAAGGCGACAACACTCTATGCCATCCATATCCGGCATTCCGATATCTAGTACCACAACATCTATATGGTGCTTTTTTAATTTATCGATGGCTTCAAGACCAGATGCTGCTGTATCAACTAATTTTATTTCACTGTGGTTTTTAAAATAATTTGATATACCCAGAGTAATTGTATCATGATCATCTACAACAAGCACTTTTATCATATTATATAGGTATTTCGATCATAATTGATGTATCATATCCCGTTGACTCGATGGCTATACTACCACCAAGATAATCTACACGCGTATGTATGTTTTTCATTCCCATGCCAGCATTATTTTCATCGTAATGGAATCCAGTGCCATTATCTTCAACCGACAGACTAATTTCAGTTTCGTGGCTAATAAGCTGTACAAAGATACTGTTTCCGTTTGAATGCTTGATGGCATTATTAATTAACTCGTAAACCAAAAAGTAAATATTTGTACTAAGCTTTATTGAGAGTTCAAATTCGATATCATATTCGAAATCTATTTCGAAACTACCAGATTTGTTAATTGTTTGTATAAGATTGTTAACTGCGGGAGCCAACCCACGTTTTTCTAATTCGGGAGGTTGCATTTGATGAGAGATACTACGGACATTTTCGTGAATACCAGTAATGGAATTGATTACATCGTCATATCTACTATGTGTCATTAACGCATCATCAACAAGAAACCTAAGTGCCCCCAGGCGAGCACCCATACCATCGTGCAGATCCATTGCAAGCCGTTTTCGTTCGGTGTCCTGTGCTACAATAATTGCATCGGATATTTCGAGTGATTTTTCCTTTTGAACTGTAAGCACCCGCGACTTGTGTAGTTTATTACGCTGACGAAAATACACTGCTAGGCCAATAAACAAAAGCAGAATAACGAAAATACTAAGGAGATAAATGCCCATACGGTTTATTTCATTTTCCTGCGTAAGGATTTCTTTCTCTTTTTGTTCGGTATGGAAAACTGCCGAAAGGAATAGTGATTTTTGGATTTGTTGTTGTTGGCGGTATTGGTCGCGTTTTTCGATGAAGAGGCTTGAGTAACTATGTGCTTTTTCAAAATCTCCTATTCGGGAATAATAATCGCTATAGGAATCATATATTTCTGACTCCATATCGAGGTTATTAATATCAATAGAGATACTAAGAGCCTGATCTAAATAATATTTGACACTATCATACTTTGATTCGGCCATTAGCAAGTAGGCGTAGTTGTTATAAGTGTTTAAGAGATAGTCCTTGAATCCATTATTTTTAGAAATATTAATTGCTTCAAGAAATTGTTTTCTACTTATATTATAATTTGTTAAGGTTTTATTGTGAAGTGCCAGATTAATTAGAAGAACTATATTTTCAGATACCATTTCAGGATATTGGAGAATTAAATACTCTGCCTTTTTTAAATAAAATTGAATTGAATCAATATTATCGAAAGAGTTTGCAAATAACATCTGCACTGAAAATCTATTACTTGGTGAATTATTATTAGTTACTGTTGTTAAGCTGAGTTTTAAATATTTGTGACATTCGCTAAAATCATTTAACTCATAATGAAGTAATGCGAAATAATAGTATAAATCCGCTAATGCTTGATTCGATTTACCTATTTCTAATTGCTTTTGAGCACTAATAAATATTTCCAAAGCCTTGGAAGCAAATCCCATAATTTGATAAACAATCCCTTTGTATACTTGACTCTCGATTTGTCGTATTGGAAGATTATTTTCTTTAGCAATAGAATTAGCAGTATCACATAAGCGCATCACATTTACTAATCTACTGGATTTAATCTCATTTTTAATTAGCACAAATAATGCGTCAAGTTCAAGATTAGAGTTATTATTGGCTTTAGCAATTAATAGAGCATTATTCACATAATAGATTAAAGAGTCACTATTAACATTTTTAAATAACTGAGCTTTTCGTAACTGTTCCCTGAAATCCTCATCGCCAGCAGACTGTGAGTTTACATTTTGCAGTATAACCATCAATAATATGCATAATGTGAATACATACTTGTTAAACTGCATTGTTATCATATGACTACGATAGATTAATTGTAAACATAGTAAAATAAATGGTTGCTCAAAGGAATAAATAATTAATCAAACCAAACACTCATTTCACAACCTTCTGAAGCTGCTAAAACACGTACACCCCATTCATATTCTTCAGTGAGCAATAGCTCAAAAGTTGTTTCTTCGTATACTGTATATGGGCCATATGTAATACTCTCATCTAAAGAATATATTTCAATAGTTGATGATGCAGTTGTTTGCATATCGTTATCAATAACTCTTACGTTCACTTTTCTTTCTCCCCTACTTGCAGGATTGGCTGAAATAAGATTAAAACCTGATGTTGTGCTTTGCGTTGCTGTTTCTTCGAAGGTTGTTGGATCGGCAATTACGGGAACATCGTAGGATGGGATTGCGTATTGGGCAAATGTTTTGTTATTTAATGCAGTTATTGCTGCAATTACGAATAATGCTAAGATTAATTTTTTCATGATATTAATTTTTAAAGGTTTATGTATGTGTTTAACAACGGTTTTTTTATGAATTGGTGATACTGTTAAACTTTTGTTAAAAATCATAATCAAAGAGAAGTAACACAAGGGTAGGAAATGGTGATTTTATTACTGCCCTATTGGGTAGTATTATTTAGGCAAAAAAATCTCAATGCACACATATTCTGCATGTTATCTTTTTTGACATTTGCAATTAATTTATTGGGTGGTGTTCAGTAAAGTGCTCTGACGGAGACACAGGTGGCGTTTTTGAGTGGATAATTGGTGATTGGTTGGTGATTGGATAATTGGTTTATTAGATAATTGGTAATTGGTTGGAGGTAGGAAGTCGGAAGTCGGGAGTCAGGTTGGGATTGGGTTTGTTGTTGTCGGGTTGTCGAAGTTATCAGGTTGTCGGGTTGTGGAGGTTAGTTGACTGGGACTAAAGCACGCGTTACACTGCGTTAAACGCGCGCTAGTGAGTGGTTTTAAGTGATTTAGGGGAGGGTTAGGGTTGTCCCGTAAGATATTTATCCGGGTAAATTATGGAGCTACGAGAATGAAGTCAAAGCTCAAGATACAGATTTTTAAGATTTTTGAAGTTGATAATATGGGTCGATCTGTTAGTCTGGTTTGCAATCGCACAAGCATTTAGGGCAAACAATTGCATGTTTGTATTCTTTCTGGGCTTCCTTAATTGCATCGCTACAGTTATTGAACATGCCTACATATAAGGCTTCGGTTACCGTAGGTCGTTGGCGACAGTATTCATCATGCACGACCTGATTAGGGTCTTTATCTGACTTTTTGTTTATGAAGTAGTGTTTGAGCATAGTGGGGATGTTTTTTGGGTTTTTAACGGTTAGTATAAAAATAGTAGCCGAATGCGTGGCACTTTACTGTCAAGTTAAAAGACTGCTGAAGCGGGCTATAAGCCCTGAATTTACTACTGTTTCGGCTATTATTTTTATACATTGTTACCAACTGTCTGTTTTCTTCTGCTAATAAATCGTCTTTCATTTTTTTTGCAATGTCATTCTGTTCATGCATTGGCGTGCGATGGGCTGGAAGGCTCTTTGGCAAAATTTGGGCATAGCGTTGGTTTCGTGCGTTTTGCCAATGTGCCTGAAAGCAAAGGGACAGACCGAGAGAGTAATTTTCTATGCAATATTTGTTCATAATTTGTTGTATTATAAGAATAGATTCAAAATCAACAATTGATATCATAATTTTCGAAAGATAAATCAACCAAACAATCAATGTCAAAATCTTTGTAATTAGCAGTTAATTCTTCTCCTTTGTTTATATCTCTATTTGCAACCCCTAGTATATTATTATAATCATCTGTTGAAAAAATAATATTTGGATTTTCTGAATGATTCATAAAACGTGCATTATCCAAACAAACGTGCCACTTTTTACAGCTAATATGAGAGCCATAAGTTTTAATAAATTGAAAAACAGAATCATTCATTTGTTTAAAATCTTCAATTATAAATTCTCTATCAAATGTTGAATCGAATTTCCATATAATTGTACCATTAGGAATAAAATTCGAAGCAAACAACCCAATACCTTTGGAAATTGTTGTATTTAAAAATGTTGAAATTAGAAGCATTTTTAACAAGGTTTTACGTTTTCAATAATTCGCAATTTTAAATCTTCGTCCAATTTTCTTGTTGCCTCTTTCAATGATAATTTTGAAATTCTGCCAGAAAACAAAGATGTTATATTTATAGAATCTTCTGGATTAATTTCTGAAAGTTCCCGCAATACCCAACCGATAGCCTTTCTGATAAAAAAATCCTTTTCATTGATTAGGTTTGAACAACATTCTAAAATTAAATTATAGTGATACTGATTTTTTCTTATTGATGGCAATTGAGATATTAATGAAGCTCTACGCACCCAAATATGATTATCAGTAGACCATTTTTGTAATAAACTAAACAAATTAAATCTGATTATCAACAACCCAGTAATTCTAATACAAATCTCATCAACATGGTCCCAAGTGCATGACTTTTGTAACCAAGAATAAAATATTTCTAAATCTGACAATTCAAATTTATCAATATTATTTGCTGCTAATACAATTGCAAAAGTCTTTAATTCATGATTATTTGAGTAATGAAAATTATTAACTAAAACAATTAAATTTTCTCTATCCAATTGTTTTATTGGTTTTTGAAGTTTTTTTGAGAAATCATTAATTTGTTTCTTAGTAAGTCCAAAAAAATCAAAAGGACTTCTGAAATATGACTTTAATTCTGTTGCCAATGAATCACTTTTATTGACATTTGAAAATTCAATTATCTCTCTTTCAATTTCTTGTATTCTCATTTATAAAATAATATTTTATTAAACTATTATCAATATCTAGACAATTTAGTACTTTTGACGGTCTAGGTCTTTCATTCTGTATATAGAACTGGGATGTTTCTTTTTTATTAGTTATATCGCCTTTTTGTGTGTATGCAAGCAAATCAGATGTACCTGGACTAACAACATGAATATATGGCAATAATCTATTAATCATTTCAATTGATTCACGGGTAGTAATAATAATTTTGGCTTGATTACATGCTTGATGAATTATTTTAACTATTTCCTCAAAGCTATCATCAGAAATTGAATTATAAAAATTTGAAACCCCTCGAATTCTTGGCAAGGAAATATATACTTCTGCATTTAGTTCAATTAGTATTTTAAAGTGATTCATTAAATTATGGATATCATCTTCAATATTTGAAATTCCTAATAAAATACCAATGTCTACAGATTTAAATCCTCTTTCTAACCAACGCAAAGGCGTTGATAATCTAAAATCAAAATCTGCTTTGGGATTGTTTTGTCTATTTTTCCCAAACCATTTTTCATATAATTTTTTATTATATGTTTCTTGAAATAATGACAAAACTAAATTTTTACCAGAAAAATTTTGATATAGAATTTCAATCTCTAAATTAGTCAAGCTACCAATGTTAAAAAAGACCTTTTCAAAACCTAAATCAAATGCCTTTTTTATTGATTCCAGAATCAATAAAAAATTCTCATTTCTCATTTTGGATTTGTATTCGCCACTAAGAAAACAAATTGCATAAATATTATCGACATCTTTAATTATTTTCAATTGGGTAACGATTTCATCTATCGTCCCTTTTTTTCGAATTATATCTTTGTTATTTACACGCAATGAGCATACATGACAATAACTTTCACAAAAGTTGTTTATATAAAGAGGCACAAATGTTTCAATCATGATTTTGCACATTATAAGCATTCTTTAAATGATGTTTATGAATGGAGCAACCATATGAAGCAATTTCACTTTGAACTTCATTTAATAAAATGCAATTTTCACAAAAATTAGAATGGCAAGCATCAATATAATTACAAGAATCACATGCAATTAATTTATTTGAATTACGTATGTTTTCTAATTTATTTATTTTTGTGATAGTATTGGAAAATATGAATTCGTCACAAATATTACCTAAACTATAATTGTGATTTGATGAGATTGGGCATGGTAATATTTCACCTGATGTGTCAATTTTCAAGGTCAAATTATTTAAGCAATCTGATTTGTCATTTGCCAATTGATTTAGTATTCTTTCAAGTCGATTTACTGAAATATTTACATCATTTTTTTTGTCAATTGAAAGATATGGTAATAATTCTTCCTCAATTTTTATTATTTCATTTATTGAAGGCGCAATTGTTAACCATGCTTTTCTTGCTCGACCTATCGGAACTAATTGAGGAAAATGAACCCACCCAATTTTATTAGCAATAGCATATTTTATCAATGGTATATATTCATTGGAATTCCACTGCATTAACGTCATAGAAAGTCCAATACGATTTGAAAAGCCAACAGAAATTAAGGTGTTAATTAGACTCTTAACCTTTGCAAATGTTCCCTTGCCTCGAATTTTATCAAAAACATTTTCATTTAGACTATCAAAACTAATCTGTATGTATAAGTTTTGATATTTAATTAGAAAATCAATTAGTTTTGGAATTTCAATTATACTACCATTAGTGGTTATAATTGCATTGCCATAATTTGAAAATAAATGTATGAAATTCTCTAAATTTTTATGTAAAAAAGGCTCACCACCTGTGATAATAAAATTTTTGAAAATATTACTTGATGAATTTTTAATAAATTTTTCAACTTTCGCAAAATCCAAAAAAGTATTTGATTTTGATTCATATAAGTCGCTACAGTGTATGCAATGCAAATTGCAATTCGATGCTATCTCAAAATAGATTGTATCTGCAAGTACCTTATTCTCTATTTTTTTTTCCATGCTATCAAATATTCATAAGTATTAGGAAAATTCATTGTATTACTATATTCTTCCAAACTAATGGTCTGTAGTTTTTCAAATAGATTATTTGGCATATTTAATGGGTCTTTACCCTCAAAAATAGGCGCAATTTCCATCACATCAGTTTGTTTTTTTTCAATTTTGGCAAAATTATTTTCATCAGGGAAAATATAAACAGCATGCCATTCAATAAAATATTTATCTGCATTATGTTTGTATATATAGTTATTCATTCTCACGCAGAAATCTTTGTCTCCATTGGGGGATTCGGCAATTTCAGTATCTGAAAATTCTGATTCAACTTCAAAATTAAAATTGGGTTTGAAATTCCATAATCCAGTAATAAATAAACCATTTTGTTTAAGATACTTTGACATGAAAATAGCAGCACGACGATGGTCGTCCATACTAACACCAACTCCGAACATGGTAATAATATCAAATAGTTCTAAATTATTTAAAATAGAATCAATTTTATTTTCATCGAAAATATCAGAATGAAAAATTTTAAATTCAATACCTAAATTGCTTGCATTTTCTTCCGCAATTTCAATGCTTTCCATATCTCTATCTATCCCAACAACGAAATGCCCTCTTTTTATGAAATTCAATTCATGATGTCCAGTGCCACAGCCTAATGAGCAAATGCGAAATGTGCCAGAAATACCAGAGTTTTCAATGTATTGAATTACATGATTTGAGTATTCTGAATATGGTATATTTTTAACCCTAAAATACTCTGCAAATTTTACTTGACCGCTAGGATAATGACAATTGTGATACATATTTAAAGTTTTTCAATAGTTACTAATAGTTGATTACAAAACGGTGGGGAAGAAGTCGGACAAATTAAATCTAATGAATTGATTTCAGTTATTTTCCATTTATCAGAAATTAAACGTTTTAACTGTTCTCTTAATTGAAATTCATTTTCATATTCAACTGGTACAAAAGTTCTATCAATTGAAATTGAAAACAATCCATTTTGCATGTTTTTTTCAAAATAAATTTCATTGCCTGAAACTACTTTAGAATGCTTATTGTAAGTGCTAAAACAAAATACGCTATTTTGAAGTTCATCAAAACTTGTCATTTCAGTTACTTGGTTTTTGGAAAAAAAGTACTGATTGAAAATAAATATTCCATTTTGGGGTAATGATAAATATATATTATCCAAGAGTTTTTTGAAATTTTCAAGGGATAAAGTAGGATACATAAGAAGTATAACTTCAAAATCAAATTGAGTTAAACTGCTAAAATAATCATGTCTTAAAAAGGATATATTTAAATCTAATTTTTGAGCCTCTTTTATTGCAAAATTGATTGAATCAGAATCAGAATCTATTCCAACAACTGTAAATCCATGTTTTGCTAATCGAAACTCCAAGTTACCAGTACCACAACCTAGTGACAAAATTTTATTTTTTTTCTTTGATAATTCAATAATCGAAACTAATTTTTCGCTTAAATTATCATACATAAAAAACTGTTCTCTTAGTAAATCTACAAACATAATTATGGAATATAAGATTTAGTTGAGGGTGAATAATATTTTTCTGCTACTGCACCAGCAACAGTACCTCCCCAAGGTTGTAAATGACAAATATTTTTTTCAGAATAAAATGATTTAGAAATATTATCAATATAATATTTGCCCTCTTTTGTAATAATAATATCTTGATTGTCTAATTCAATTAATCCTTGATTAATTAATTTTTCTATTACTGTTTTATATTTATCCAGCAGATTAAATCCATATACATCCAAAAATGGCTTATTTGAAATTCTGAAGCAGCGTGTACCTAGAACAGGATATCGTGAAATGCAATCTTCTAAATCCATTTGCTGACCTGCGAAAATAGGAAGGCAATTATTGTCTGTTACTCTTTTATATTCTTTTAGAGAATGTACATTGCAATAAACATTATTATTGAAAACCGAAAAAGCACCAGCACCAAGTGACAAATTCTGACCTTGAGGGGCTTTCCATGAAACTAATAATTCCTGATGTTCAAAACCAGGTGCAGCATAATCAGGCTGTGCTACGTGTGTCCAACCTTTATCTTGCATTTTTGAATTAATAAAATAAAACATCTCTTTATCAATTTCTTCAGAAGGTTGAAATTTTACTAATTTTTCTTGACGTGGTGATAAACCAAGTGAATATGTACTTATTGATTTAACTCCCAAATCAAACGCTTTTTCTAATTGAATATTTAAATCGTTTAAATTTTGATTTGGTATTCTATACAATAAATCGATTGCAACAGAATCAAAACCAACTTTTGCACAATTGGTTAACACTTTTATGTTTGCTTCAGATGTTTGCTTTAACCCTAACAACTTTAAATTTGAGTCATTAAATGATTGAATACCAAATGAAACACGATTTACACCAACTTCTTTTAATTCTTTTAAATAATCAGAATTAACAGTTAAAGGATGACCTTCAACTGTGATTTCAGGAAAATTGGGTGTATTGGTTTTAGCGATTAAAGTATTGATAATTTTACCAATTGCCTTTGGGCTTAAAAGTGTTGCCGTACCACCACCAAAGTAAATTGTTTTTAATGAAATATTTTTATAAAAATCTGAATTTGAGTATAATTCAATTTCTTTTATTAAAGAATCTGCGTACCAAGATAGTTCATCTTTGCTACTAAGGATTTCATGATAGAAAAAACACATTGGACAATGAAATAAACATGCTGGGACATGAATATATACAGAAGTTTCAAAATTTATTATCGGCAACTTATTGTTTGAGAGTAATTTTGTATGGTCAAAATAAGCATCTCTAATTAAAGGATATATCCAAACATATTCATTATCAACAAGTGGGTATTGTTTATTCCATTCCTCAAAAGGAACTTTAGGACACAACTCTGTTATCTTAATAGTATTTTTCATGATTTAGAGTAATTACGTTTGTCAATGAATTTGGGAGTTTTTCCATTACGTGAAATAATCGGTTCGTCCGAAAATTTCACAAAGGTTTGTAATTGATTTTCATGTACACTTACAGAAATTTCTAAACTTACTGAACTCAGGAATTTGGAGATTTCAATTTCTGTATAATCTGATGTACATTGATATAAATAGATTGTTATTTTTTCAAAATCTTGATAATCTGCAACTATACATTGCCAACTTTTGATTTTTATGTTATATTTTTTTAATAAATCTTCTATTTGGAATGCATACAAAATTACATTATCAAAAAGTTTAACGTGCTCTTCTAATCTACCAATTATATTTATTTGGTTTATATTGTTTGGATTTGGTGAAACAATATCATTTAATTTGTATCTAACTAATGGACTTCCTTTATGGTATAAACTTGTTACGACTATTGAAAACAAATCTGAATTGACAATTGGTAAATATTCAAAAATGTAGTCATCTGAAAGCAAATTAATGTATTCACTACTTATTGTTGAACTACCCAAACCATCAGTTTCTGTACTTCCATACTGTTCAAAAATTGTAGCATTCCAAGTATTCTTTATTAATTTTCTTACTTCCTCGGGTAATTTCTCGCCTGACACTAAAATTTTTTTAACAAAGGGAATTATTCCCATTTCTTTTGATAAAACTAATAAACGATAAAGATGTGATGGGGTTATATCTAAAACACTTGCCTTAAATTTCAACAATAAATCAATTGTGTCTTTGTCGGAAATAACACCTACCGGAATTGATGTGCAGCCGATTAAACGTGATGCTTCTAATGTTAATTCTCCATAACCACAAAGTCCAAATGATTGAGCAATAGCAACAATATCATTTGAATTAATATCGCACCATTGCATTAATTTTATTTGGTTTTTAACACTTAAATTAAAATCCGCATAAGTTCTGAAAACATATTTAGGTTTGTTTGTTGTACCAGAAGTTGCACAAATTTTGAAAATTTTTTCGCGAGACCTAAATCCCGTAGAATTGTTAAATAAATCATATTGTGTAACTAATGGCAAATCAAAAGGCAATTCACAATTATTTACATCAATCTGATGCTTGTTATATAAGGCATGATAAAATGGACAGTTATTATATGCAAATAATAAAATCTGTCGCATTTTATCAACCTTATCTTTTGCCAGAAAATTCATTTATTCTTCATCTAACGGTGTTAAAAACCAAGAATCAACCAATGATTGAGGTAATTGTGTTTTTGTAGCATAGCAAAATGCAATCAATTGCCCAATATGAAAAATTTCATGTACATTTAAGTTTGAAATTGTATAGGCAAGTGATTTTTCATCGTCTTCTGCCCACTTAATTTTCAAATTTTCTGGTGCGCTATTAATAGCTTCTGTAAATTCTCTTTCTAAGTCTTCTATCCTTTTTAGAAGAGTTTCAGCAGTTTCATCACCTTCATATGCTTCAGCCATTTCTTCAAAGTGCATTTCACCTGTTTTAATTGCATTTAAATACACTGATTGTACATCTAACATTTCTTGAAAGTGCTTGCAAAAAGTGTTTAATCCACCTCTTGGTAATTCCTTTTTCAGACCTTCATTACCGAGTGAATTAATAAATTCGGTTGTATTCCACCGTACTTCTTGCCAAACGGTTAAAATGTCTTGAATTTCCTTTGTCTTAGCCATGGTTTTCCTCCAATATGTTTTTCAAAACATTATACTCCTGCTTTTTAGCTGTAATAGAAGGATTCGCAGAATTCCAAGATGCTGACTGCCATGCTGCAGATTGCCATGTACTTGAATTAGCTATTTTCTCTTTTGCTAATTCTTTTCTTTCTTCAATCAATTTTTGCCACATAATTTTAAAGTTTAAATTAATAATTAATGAACTATAAGGGTTTCTATAATTGTCAAATAACATTCATAAACATTTGTGGGCTGTAAAAAAAGCATGTGTATGGCTGCGAAGGGAAGATTGCAGGGATGGGCAGCCATCCTCTTGCTTTTTGTGAGGAGGCATTTTCCGGATTTTGTCTTTCATTCTGCAGCAAAATTTCTATTTTCATATCATTGTCTTTTTTCATCAGCTTGTTGGTAACGAGCATATATCTGCAATATAATTGTGATTATCTTATTAAAACTGTTATGATAAACACTAGTTGCAATATTAACTACCAAGCACATAGCACTAAAACTAAGTAAAGTATGCATACATGCAACCCTAAGAAATGGGTATTTTTAATCTACCTAATTGGGTAGGGAAACCAGTTTGTAATTTTGTTAATGGTCTGGTAAATAATGAGCTAAGATTTTGGTGGTTTGCAATTTATTTTGATTGGATTTATAGGGGAAACGTTAGGTTGGGGTGGGGATTGGTTACCAATAGAGTTGTGATTAAGTTTGCTTGCAGGATATTACCTGATAGCATCATAGGGGTATTTAATGTTTGTTGTATTGGTGAATGTATGATTTCGTAAGGGAATGCAAGATTCAAACATATCGTGTTACCACCTGAAACTGATGAGGTGATAATACTAGAAACCACAGAAACCCGCATTAATTATCATTGTTACATAGAGTTCTTTTCTGCATTTTATTGGTCTGTTTCTTTCCGAAACTTCTGTATGCAAAAGGATAATTTCATGTCTACAGGGTCATAGTGATTAATCCCCTTTCTTATGCTTGTGCGGTTTCAGTGATGGCGTATTTCCAGGAGTATTCTTATTATCTCGTTGACGCCTGTCTGGTTTTCCCGTTGATTTAGCTGTTCTTTTTGGACCTGTTTTAATACCCATAATCTTCTTACTTTATTAATGTTATATTTTGTTTACTTGATTGCCGTTTTTTATGTATGTCAACTTACTGAAAGTTGTGTACTTTTAGTTTCTGGGAACATATACTCTGTGAAATTCATTTATGTCCGATTAACAGTAAAATTTGTATTTAATAAAGCGGTTTCTCCTGTTGAAACAACTGTAGTCTGGTCAAAAGGAAAAGAATTTTTATATTCTGTATTCACAGGTGGCTTATGTTTAAAAATATAGGCAGCCTCAACTCTAAATCTATCATCTCCATCTATTCTGCATGTAGAAAAGCATAATTCTTGCCCTTGTGATAAATAAGTTTCCCATTCATCATACTTTTCATGATTTTGAATTCTTGTATTCACATTGTCTGATTCTCCAATGTAAATTAAACTGTGTAGAGTTACTTTGTCTGTTTGCGCGCTATATGAAGCCACGTAAACAAAATAAACTCCAGAATGACTTGGAATACCAGATTTGATTTTGTCTCTCCAATATCCTTGAATGTTAGTTTTAAAAGTCTTTGCTGCCATAATTTATAGGTTTTATTTAATATTTATTGAATTTGTATTAGGTTCTTTTAATGGGTGCTAATTAGAAAAAAATTTGCAACATAATTTTTATTACCATATTAAAACCAGTTTATGAAACACCAGTAGCAATATACTCACCACTATCATAGTTAAAGTTAAGTAAAGGATGCTTACATGTCAACCCCAGAAAATGGGTATTTTTACTCTACCTAATTGGGTAGGGAAACTGAAATTTGTATTTCTTACACCCCTGGACATTAGGGGAATAAGGTTATAATGGTTTGCAATTTATTTTGAGTATATTATTGTGGGAAACGTTAGGTTGGAGCCGGAATTAGTTACCAATGGTGTGGGTTTAGGTTTGATGGTAGATTATTACCTGATTGCATTGTGGGGGTATTGGATGTTTACGGTAGTTACGGATAGCATGTGGTTTGTAGCAGTCTTTCAAAGACAAATATTTCAACCCATGTTGATATATATTTGAAATTTAGAATACTCATATTCAGACTGAAACCAGAGATAAACTATATGCAATATTGGCAATAGTTGTTTGATACCGATAATTGTAATTATGAAATTTGGTGTCGATTTTTTATGTTATCACAAAGACTTGTTGTAAAAACTTGCATCGCTAATTTTACAAACTCAAGTTCAGATGAGGTGAATTGAATCTTTTCATCATGTGTGAAATCATGCTTAATATCTCTTGGTCTTGCTGCATCAGTTTGTTTTATAAATTTCTGATCTGCAAGACCTAGAGAATGAACAATTGCATGTCTCGCAGATTGTGCTAAGATAATTGTATTACAAATTTGATTCTTTTCGATATCAACATCTAAGTACTTTTTATAAGTTTTAATAGTAGAAAGCATATTTTGAAAATTGATGTCATTTTTAGATTTAAGAACATCAATTTCTAAGTCTGGTCGATTTTGGGCATAGTTTAAGCAATAACAAGTGTATTTAAAAATATCGTTAACATTAGATGTAAAGTATGAAACTTGAAGCACTAAGCAAGAATTAAACATGGACATATAGTTTGTCCGCAGTGAGTCATTTCTCCTAACATTCATAATTGTCTTTAAAGTTCCTTCAGCTAAATATGTTGGATTGGTAATTTTGAAAGGTCCAGCTTTTAGCCTTTCGTTAAGATTGTGAATATTGTTTATGCATAAATCAAGAATTATTCTGTCAAAGTTTATCAACTCATCAATGGTCTTTAATTGTTCTTCAAAACGGTTTTCAATATTTTGTAAAGTACTCATATTTTATTGGTTGCTCTTAATCACCGCTTTGAACCAGCTATGCGTAGTCGCAAGCTTGCATTAATTTATTTTAGAAATACTAAACTCAAATTGACCTAGTATTTAAAACTGAAGCCAAAATTGCGGTTATGTTATAGCTATTGTTAAGAAACGTATTTATTCAATATCAAATATCATTACAGGTTCTTTTCTTATAGTTATATTAGGTATTCTTTTTATCTTTTATTGGTTCTCTGACAACGATATTATAATATTCATCTTTCCATACTTTTGTTAGTGTAACTGCAATAACCTTAACAGTCACATTGATTCCATTCAAAACATTGTCGTTTAGTAGCTCAAGAGAAAAGCCACCTTGTTTGTATTTATCAATTCTTTCAATTGCTGTCACACTATTCCCATATGCCAATGTTATTGTTGAACCATTGATATTTGTAAAAATTCGAAATTTCACATTGTTTCCTTGTGGTGGATTAGCAAAAACAGATATTCCTTCTAGTGCAAGCAATGCCATAGCTCCGTAGCCTGATGAAATAATTCCATAGTTTATCCCTAATTCTGTAGAGGATTTTGCCAGAGCTTTTGAGTTAGCGTTTTTGTACCATGATTCACCAGTATTCCCAACTGATATAGAGTACACCCATGATTGGACTTCGGTAGATTCATACGGTAAGAATTTGTTTGGTATATATGAGTTGGCAGGTAATTGAGTTTCTAAATAAGAAACATTTGAACCATTCATATTCGTTGAAGAGTGTACCCTTTCAACTCTGTCAATAATAGTTCTAATGTTTGTGTCAACTGAAATTAGAACTCGTTTAGATCTTCGCTTATTTATATTTTTATAATCAACAATTACATTTTCCTCTTTTATGGAATATGAAGTATCATATTTGTTAATCCACTTAACACCAGTATTAAAGTTGTCGTTACTATTATTAGGGGAAATCCTTTCAATATGAATTTTACAAATTCTCTTTTCGAAAGCACTAGAATTATTGAAACGGAATGAATAAATAGCTCTTTGATTGACTGTAATTTCTTTATTCTCGATTTTTTCAACTTTAAAATCTTGAAATTTAGTATTGTTTGGGTATTCAACTATTTCTAATTCATTCAATTTTTTTCCATCAATTTCTGTAAAAGAGAATAATATTATATCACCTTTCTCGAATGCATAATATACAATTTCCTCTTTCTTTGCACCAACTTTTATAGTTAGATCAGCAACTTCAGTTTTTTTTTGTCCAAAAGTAAAAGAGCAAACAATAAATGTAATAATAACGGTTAATAATGTTTTCATGTAAATTATCGGTTTATACGTTGCCTTACAATTGGATGTATAGTGTAGGATTTCGAAGTACTTCACTTTGAAACATGCACGAATCCAATTCGTTTATTCATATTTTCTTTTTTTACGCCAATTTTCAAAAACGAATTGGTGGAGTTGCAACGAAGAACTATAGTTAATTAGGCACTGCGCTTCGCATTACATATAGCTTTTGTTAGCATTTGGCTCTTTATCAAGCCACAGCGTATTTAATATGACTATTTAAGATTATTACTTCATTAATATCAATTTCTTACTTGCAATTGATCGACTATTATTTTTTATCAGTAAGTAATAAACTCCATTTTTTAGAACTGCAAGGTTTAGCTTAACATTGCTATTGCCTTTAAAATAGTCATATGCTTTAGTTTCAAACAACACTCTTCCAGTTTGATCACATACTGTAATATATAGTTTAAGTGATGATTCAATATTGAAATCAATAGTTACTTCTCCATTTGTTGGATTTGGAAATACAGTAATATTCTCAATTATTGATATAATATCATTATCTAAACCCTCATCATTTGAAGTAGGTGATTTATCAGCAGTTAACAAACTTATCAGTCTCTCTCTCTCTTTAACATACTTTTGTCTAGACTCGGGTATAAATTGAGGAAATTGGCAAATAAATTGAGTATTTGCCCTTTTAGTGTTCATAGTAAGGTATAAATTACCAAGATCAATTATTGCAAATGTTGAATCCTGACAACTTCCTGAGTTTTGAATAATGTTTTCAAAAAAGCTAATTGCTGTCTGGTAATTCTCCAATTTTATGTCACATCTGTTCGAAACATTATCGGCCATTTTACCTAAGTCGTTAGTATCTTGCAATATTAATGTTGTATCCAGATATAGTTTTAATCCTGCATAATCCTGATCATAACCATTTTTGAGTTCAAATAACTGATTAATAGATGCATATTTATAATTTGACACACCTGTATCAATTATAATTTCTTTAAACAGATTTTCCGCTAATTGATAGTCACCGGCAATAATAAAATTAACTGCACTATCGAAATTTGTTTCTGCAGCAGAAGTTTTGTGTGGTCCACACACTGGATTACAAATAGGTAAAAGAGTTGTGTAGATAAAAGCTGTTGGATTAGCTACCTCATTCCAAAAATTTTGTGTAGCAACCCATTGTGTCGGAATCTGAGCACCAGTTAACTCATAAATAAAATATGAATCCTCGGCTACTTCATATATTTGGTTGTAGTGAAAATCAATTGGCACCGTTGCCCTTGACAAATATATTTGGTGGTCATAATTGTTTATTATCTTTTGTGGTAATGAACTACAAGGAATACTAGCTGATCCGGTAATCTTGGCAGTACTATAATTTAATATTGATATCCCAACATCGTTATTATAGATATAATTATCTTCCAAGATATTTGCCTCACTTTGATAAATTTTAATTCCGGTATTAGAAACGCTACTTTTTTTAGAGTAGTTACAAGATATTACATTATTAGTAATATCAAACTGATGTATTCCTTGTGTACCACCGGAGTTATAAATGGCTATTCCATTTCCATAATAATAGCTGATAATATTGTCATGGATGTTGTAATTCAGGTAGTTATCAATACAGATGCTTGTCATAGTTAATGATTGATTATCGAAATCACAATCAGATATCTCAATTAGATTTTCTTGTTGTTGTTCAGGAAAAACATTAATATAAGAATCCTCAAAGTCGCAATTATCCACGCCTAGCCCTCCCTTATTTACTTCAATATGTGCATAATTCTTAAATACACAATTTGTTACAGTTAAGTTATTACATGTCGACCTAAGTTCAGCTCCGTTAAATTCTGAATCATTTACTGTGTAGGATACATTATTATTAGGAAAGTTTAATATTAATTCTGATCCTTCCTCAGCCATAAAAAAAGGACCCGTAAATATTTTTTCAAGTATTATGCTACCATAAACATCAATACGACTAATCCCTTTTTTACCAGCCATTATTGCCCCGGCTTTAATGTGCAACGTTGAACCTTCAGGAATTGTTAATACACTATTGTAAAAGTCAATCTTCACGCCGGAGTTAACAGTTAATGTTGAATTAATTCCTAAAGATGCATCAAATCTACATACTTTATTAGTTTCGATTGTTTGAGTAGCCAAAAAAGGATAAAAAGTATCATCAGGTGTGTTAAGTAAATCATAGTCAATATCAAAAACATTATCACTATTAGGATCAAAGTCATTATCTTCATAATCTGTAACTAATTCAAATTCTTCATTCCACCTTCTGTCAATAAGACTTAAATATTGCAATTCACCGTCATCATAGTCATAATCGTTTTTAATGTTTAAAAATATTTTACCAAAAGTTTGGTTAGCATAAAAATAAGATAAATCAAGTTCTAATTCAATAGGGTTATTGTTACTATCACCTTGCATTGGAAAATCTCCACCTTTATTTTCTAGAGCAAAATAAGACTCACAAAGACCTCCGGTCGCATACCATATATCTGGAGTTGATGAAGAATTTGCTCCAACTTGTGTGTAAAATTTTAGTTCACTACGATCAGGGTGTGTCATTTTTACTCTTAGGGATAATTCAGGGGAATATTCTTCTTCAACTTTTAATACATGTACTATACTAACATTTTCTAAAAAAATTTTGTACGGGAAATATACATAACCATGAGGAGTACCAACTGGGGGGTATGTCACTCCCCAGCTGTTATAAACCTTAAAAGCACCATATTCATCATTTGATGGGGGACCACCGCTTCCATCAAGGTCATAATAAACATCATCATTGTACCCAACGATTGTCAATTGATGTTTTCCATCTTGACCACTATCCCAATTTTTAACCAAAGGTTCACCGTCGTATTCTAGCAATAGTGGGTCAGTAAAATCATATAAACCGTATGATAGTTCTTGTATATAAGTTTGAAAGGTAGCTATTCCACCAATAATGGGATCTGTGTTTGGATCATTATGATCATAGATCCATTGCTTTAAAGTTTCCATTGCTTGATTCGGATAAGTGCTGAAAGTTAGTTTGTATGGTGTACTAATTCTGTTTTGCATAGCATGGTTGTATATGTCATATCCAGAAGGCCAATGTGAACTATTTATATACATGTCCCCGTAAGTTGCAATATTTGGGCATCCCATTTCTTGAACTATTTGCCATCCTTCAAGAATAGAAGATCCTACGTTATAGTCACCACTATTTAGATAATTATATGTAAATCCAGGGGGATATAAATTCTCAGGATTAATATCGTTAGCAGATAAGTCTCTCTCCCAGTTGATTTCATAAGTAAAAACATATCCAATACCTGAGGCTTGGCTACAGGATTCTCCATCTTGATCAAATACAGATCGCATATATTGATGTTCAGAGTTATCAACAATTGAAGATCTTGCTCTAAATGAAACCTGTGTCATTTCAGGGATTTGATCCATTAATAATTGAACTTCAGGAGTTATATCAGGAATACTTCCTACATACCATGGTACTCCATTAGGGTCAGGATTAAGGTTAACTAATTGTGCATTAGCTACTAAAGTGATCATAAAAATTATTGTAATTAGGGCAATTTTTTTCATAATGTTAGATTTAGATTAATTTTTAATAAATTTTGTAGAATAATAATATTTGTTATTATTAATTGTGACAAAATATATCCCAGAGTGAATGTTACTAATATTAATTATTTCGGTTTGGTTTGGTTTTATTTCACTTTCACAATATAAAACTTCTCTTCCATTCAAATCATTAATCCTTATATCAAACAGCCCCCCCACTGACAATGAAAACCTTAATTTTTTTTTAATAGGGTTTGGATAAACAATCAAAGTATGAACATTTAAGTTTTCAATATTGTATGTTATTGGGTTCGTTAGTTTGTATAATAAATCAGTTTGAGAGTTTAAGATGTAGATGTAATTGTCAGGGCTTATGAATATTCTATTAATATGCCTTGAAGGCAAATCTCCTGAAATATCCTCCCAAATTTCACCGCTATCATAAGAATAGTAAACTCCTCCGGGAAATCCTTCAAGCGTACAACCAATAACAATTGTATTATACTGATTAATCTTTAAATCATTAATTAGCCTGTTTTCATAATAAATATTCTCCCAATCTAATCCTAGCGAATCAAGTGATTTATAAACGCCTCCTGCAGCAGCACCATAAACACTTGAAAACAGCACATTATTTGAATTAACAGCCAATGATGAAATACCATATGATTCAAGTCCTACAAGATTCCAAGTTTCACCCTCATCATCTGATCTATAAACACCTCCTGGATCTGAACTAAAATATGATCTCGTTCCGGCAAAAAGTGCTCCATCAAAATTCTCAACAATAACATTTACAACTTCAGTTATGGTAGTACTCCAAACAGTATCCCACGATATTCCATAATCAGTGGATTTATATATCTTTCCCCAAGCGCCATAAAACAAATATCCTTCATTGGATTCGGCAGCAGATGTTGCTCTTAATGGAAGACCTTGATAAATATCCCAGCTATTATTTCCTAAATATTTACAAACATTTCCATTTGAAGCAAATACAGTTATTTTGTTATCATCTGTTTTTAGTATTTGGGAAATGCCAAATTCACCTAATCCAATATAGTTGATAGATTGTAGATTATCTTCAGAAAGAAAAACACCTTCTGACGAACCTAGATATATATAATTTTCATCGAAATACATTGTAAATACTTCAATAGAATCAGGTAAATTGATTTTTTCCCAATTGTATTGTGAAAATGAATATTGAAATAAACAAAGAAATGTGATTATAAGAATTATTCTGTTTAAAATGTTTGTTTTAGCAGCTTGAAATATTTTATTCAAAATCTGACTAGAGAATTTTAATGAGCTAACTGGTAAGAATATTATCTTGATCATTTAACAAAGTTTTAGTGTATTTGTCTTTAATAGTTTTTAAAATTACAATTAAATGATTTAATAATAAATCGATTATCCAACTTATTTAACGAGCCGGAGATTTCTCTGCCTTGTTGTTAGCAGGATATATCCGCAACATAATTGTGATTATCCTATTAAACTAGTTTGATAAACACCGTTTCAATTTGAGCTACCTTGAATACAGCTTAAAATTAAGTAAAGGAATCATACATGTCAACACAAAAAATGGTGATTTTTAATCTACCTAATTGGGTAGGGAAATTGGCAGGTAGTTTTATTAATAACCAGATAAATAAGGTGTTAAAGTTTTGCTTATTTGCAATTTATTTTGAGTGGATTTTTAAAGGAAACGTTAGGTTGGGGTGGGGATTGGTTACCAATAGAGTGGTGATTAAGTTTGCCTGCAGGATATTACCTGATTGCATAATAAGGGTATTGAAAGCTTTTGGCATCGGTGAATGTATGATTTCATAAGGGAAAGCGGGATTCAAACCTATCAACTTACCACCCGAAAATGATAATTTCACTTCTACAGGGTAATATAGTGATTAATCCCCTTTTTTATGCTTGTGCGGTTTTAGTGATGGTGTATTTCCAGGAGTTTTCTTATTATCTCGTTGACGCCTGTCTGGTTTTCCCGTTGATTTAGCAGTTCTTTTTGGACCTGTTTTAATTCCCATAATATTCCTCCTTTGTTAATGTTATATTTGTATTCTTGATTGCCGTTTTTTATATGCGTCAACTAACTGAAAGTTGTGTACTTTTTGTTTCTGGTAACAACATATAACTGCCTCAAAGTTAAATAGGACATTTTGTCTTCACAACCCCAAAAAAGGTGATTTTTAATCTACCTAATTGGGCAGGGTTATTGGTAGGTAATTTTATTAATGGCTTGGTAAATAGGGAGGTAATGTTTTAATGATCTGCAATTTATTTTGAGTGGATTACTATGAGAAACGTTAGGTATAAGAGATTTTTTTTAACCATGATAGTTTTTGGTCTTTAGAATTTAGTCTTTTGTCTTTGTTGGTTGCTAAGAAAGAAGTTACTTACTATAAAAAAAACATTACCTCACCAGCATAACAGTTCCCTCAACAACTTTGCTTTCCATAGGTTGATTACCGAACTCTTTGTAAACTATACGATAAACATATGCACCTGACATGCATTGGCTACCTTGATAATCACCATTCCAACCTTGGTTGATGTCGTTAGTTTCATATATCATCTGTCCCCAGCGATTGTAAATGCTCATGCTATAGCGGTTTACATAGTCGTAACGAGGTATTGGACCAAAGGTGTCATTTAACCCATCACTATTTGGTGTAAAGGCATTTGGTAAATAAAATGGAGTGCCTCCCCACAGAATCTGTACGGTGTCGGATGACTTACAATCTTCGAAGGATATAACTTCAACATTGTAACTTCCAGTACTATCTATTACTATTGTTTCAGTTATTTCTCCTGTATTCCAAAAGTAGTACTCAGCACCATAGCCAGCTCCAAGTTCAAACCCCGGATCTACCCATAGCGTATCAAAGGGAGCAAAGGAAATTAACGGCCCTGTATTTACTATTATATCGATACTTTTACTTTCAACACAATCAATAGTATCAGTTACAACCAGTGTGTATTTGCCTGCTTGCTGAATATTTATATTCTTGATCCAAAGCAGCTCGCTGCTATTGCTATAATTATCCGGTCCTGTCCATTCATAAGTTACGTCACTAATGAACGGATCAATAAAAACGCTTTCTCCTTCACAAACTTCCTTATTTTCCCCAAAGATAATTTTAGGTCTTTTAAATATCCTGATATTCCCAAATTGGTAAACTACACTCACCTCCTCCCCCTGCTCATTAAAAAACTGACTTTCGCCCAAATCAGCTACCCATTCTATCTGTGACAGGCCATCTGCCATAGCACTGAAAACCAATTCTGCCATTTTTATACTGTCAGGAATACTTAGTGGATCCGATCCTTTCCATGCGATATGCACTTCTCCCAAATCGGGTAAAACAGTAGCATGAAAACCTGATTCCAGGTCAGGATGGACTTGGATATAACCATCGCATTGCAATAGGGTTTGGTCGTAGGTTAGCTTCACATGAAAACTGTCAACATTGATAAAGTTACTTAATAACAAAGTGCTTGAAGTAGCATTACCTATACAGGTATTTCCATCTCCTGCAATGGCACCGATTACTTGTGAGATAATCCTCTCAATTTCAATGACAAAACTAGTATCACAAAGAAACTCATCACTCACAACACAATTATATATTCCTGCTGATAAACCTGTAAATAAGCCATCATTGATTTGAAAGTTTGTGCCCCCATCAATTGAATACTCCACATTGCCTTCCATTACACTGGCTTCAATATAAATTTGACCATTAGCAAGGTAATCTGTTTCATGTATTAGGATAACGCTATTAATTAGTGGTCCGTCAATATTATCTATTTTAACAGGATTATTCTCAAATACAGTTTCACAACCACTTTGATCTTTAACTCGTACAAAATAATTATTGGATTCAAGATTCTCAAAAAGGTTATTGGTTTGCCAGTTGTCGCCATCGTCAATGGAATATGAGAAATCTTGTCCTGCCCCTGAAGTGGCTGTTATGCTTATTGATCCATTGTTTTTTAAACAATGTGAGGGTAGTTTATTAACCGATGTGATCAGGATATCACCTGCATCAGTAATGGTGTAGGCATCCGATACAGTGAGGCAGCCATTGCCATCATTTACATGCAGGAAGTAGTTGCCCACACTTAAACCATTAAGATCCGCTTGCTGGCCCAGAAGATTTCCGCTACCATCAAACCATTCAAAGCTAAGGGGCTGGGTACCGGTAACTATCAAACCAATAATTTCCCCACTACTTCCTCCACAGGAGGTGGGGATGATTTCCAGTTCGTTTTCATTAAAAACAGCATGAGCATACCAGTCTACAAAAATACTGTCGATGGTATAACAACCCTCGCTGTTGCTTAATTTAACCCAGTAATAACCTGTGTCAGATACAGTTAGGGTGTTCATGTTTTGACCAAAGCTGCCATTGCTCCAACCATACATTCCCTGTTCATTGCCTGCATTGAGGGTAATTTCGGAACCTTCACACATCAGAGTGTCAGGCCCCAGATTAGGATGTGGGGATTCAATAACCGAAATTACCCTTGAGGTTTTCTCAGTACGCCCAAAAGGATAGTTGCTATTGGGCGGATATCGAACATGGACATTCACTTCGTATTCACCACCCTGATCATAAGAATGCACTGGCCACAATTCGGATGAAGTATTCGAATCACCAAAATCCCATAATATCCACTCCGGTTCGGGTATAAAGTTTGGTTGAAAGGCGATTGGTTGACCGGAGCAATTATGATCCCATTCAAAACGAAAGAGGTGGTCTGTTAATACGTTGTTAAGGAAGTTGTGAACTTTGTCCCCCCCCAAATAAATAGCATCAGCCTCATAATTGCAGTCTGTTCCCCTTTTCCAGGGATCGTGGATTACACTTACATAATCATAAGATCCATAATCGAAACCTGTACAATAGATCTTACCATCCCGGGCCAATTGCAAACCATTGGTAGGGCCTGTTGCTATTTTGATCTCCGATTCAAAAAACAGCAGGGAATCTTCAATATGCTGCATATCGTATTGAAAAAGTTCCATAGTATCTATTGAGAATTTCTGATTAAAACAAGTTAAATACAATAATTTTGAATCAGGAGAAAACTCAACGGCCCAAGGCTCAAAGCCTTTATAAGAGAGGCCTCCATTTTTAGTTAAGGTATAAAGCAATTCTATTTCGCCCGTGGCAGCATTAAATGTACACACCTCAAAAGCCATTTTAATAGGTTGTCCGGCACTTTCACCCATATGGGCAGCCACAAGGTATTTTTTATTGTGGGAAACTTTCATATTTCCGGCACACTGGTTCGAAACCTGGTCTATGGCCGGGCTTAACACAACCTGGGTACTTAGGCCCGAAGCGGTTAATAAATAACATACATAGGCATCTTCATCAAATTTACGAACAATCACCCAAATATCATGGCCATTGGCATGCCTAACCGATGTCATTCGTTCGAATACATCCCATGTATTATCCAATAGTATATTCTTTTCTTCAGTTACTGCACCCAAGCCACCATCAAGATTCATATCCACAACTGAGTAATGCATGCCAATTGGTGTGGAGTAATAAGTAACATTAAACACATAATATATATGCGAAGAACCTGGTTTTTGTAGTATTAATGCTCCTTGTGAAGCTGCAGCATGACCAATAAGCCCGTCACCATTTAGCATTACTTGTCCGTTGCGATTCCATATTTTCTTTCCACTGCTACTAAACAAGAAATTTCCTAAAGAATCACTAATACTGGCATTTGTGTTGGCTGAGAAATGGGGCACATAAGGTATTAGGGTAGGTTCCCCAGAATTAAAATCAATCCCTATATTTTCACCAAAATGCCAGATGTTTGCCTGATTTTGGGCTTTTGTATAACTACAAGCAATAAAAAAAAATAATATAAAACTTATTTTGTACGTCATGGGTGCTGTAAAGTTAATCAAAAATAAATAGACAAAGCCCTACTAATATTTACCCAGGGCTTTGTCCTTAACTAATTAATCAAAATATAATGTAGGAATTGGAACTCCAACGCTAAAATCCTGACAATCAAAATCAGGTGTAGTACTTTTCTTCATACAAATTGGCTCTAGTGAACCTGAATTACCCATATAGACGGCAGCGTAAACTATAAAATCCGGAATTTCAATCCCGGTAAGATTGCAATGATACTGGACCTCTGACTGCACATCAAATGTATAAGAGAATGTGGTTTCAGATACATCCATAACATCATTGTTAACCACTACCATATCATTGGCTACATCATAAACAGTAATGGCCACCTTGAACCCGTTGCCAGGCTCATCTTCAAATTGACAATCTCCGGTTGTCTCCCATTCTACAAATACTTCCCACGCATTTTGGGCAGAAACACTAAATATTCCAAACAGGAATATAGCTGATAAAATTAATAATTTTTTCATTTTTCAAAGATTAAATTTATAAATAAATGTTAATGATGGCATTAGGCTTTTTTGTCACATAAGCTTGCAAAACTTTAATAACCTCATTGCTATCCGGTATTTATTTTATCTTTGCTGGTGACCTCCTTTCTTTGTTTTCGGTTTGAGTAGTATCATGTTCGTTAATAATTTAAGGGGGTTATTTATTATAAACCTGCTTTTAGATATTGTTTTACTTATAAAGTTTAAAATGAACTCTAAATCTAAATAATTAAACCACACGAGTCAATATGTAAAAATGGTGATATTGTTGCTACCTTAAATGGTAGGTTTATTTTATAGTAAAATATATAATGGGCATATTATTAATACTTTAAATATTTGTAACTCTGCAATTAGTTTTAAGGATAAATATGAAGAGATCGTTAGGTTTTACTTTTTTTGGATACCATCGCGCTATTCTTTTTGGGAGAATTGTTACTATGGTTTCCTGATTAGGTAGTGATATTTCATGTACTATGTGAAATCACAAAATGAATAAAAAAAAATGAAAATATGATGAGGTAGAATTTGCACAATAACCACTTCAATAAATAATTATTTATGATTGGCTATCCGAAAATTCTAGGTTATTAATTCACAAAAAATCTGCTATGTCTAATCCTTTATCTCGTTGCTTGGTTGTGGCATTCTTTTCCAGATAGTTGGATATCTCGATTGGGAAATTAATAAGTGCGGCATTTTTTAACCAATAATCATATGCTCCCAAATCAGGAAAAGCCACTACCCTCCTACCCTTAAGCACATTAAGTTTTGATGGTTTAAACTCATTAATGCTACCTGTGGCAAGCCAAAGGTAATTGGGCAGTTTTGCTGCGGCAATAATGGCTGTTTTCTCGCTTTCGACTATTGCCACAGGTTTATTTGGATAATGATGAAGTAGATGCTCACCAAATAAACATTGCTTAAGGTTGAAGTTGTTCGGCTTCATAATGCTATGAACCCAATTTGTTGGGGGGTATTGCTTTTTAATTCGCCTACCAGATGTTGAATTGTATGTAATTATTTTACCTGTACGAATCTTTCCAGAATGATCAACCTGCCAAAATATGGTACTGCTATTACCGAAACGGTTATAAGATCCAATATTGTAAAGATTTACAAGGTGCTTTACCTTTTCCGAATCGATGATCGATTTTAGATAGGTAATGAAGTTATTTTTGAAGGAAGGATTCATGCTTTTATTTAAGATAATAGGATAGATGTAATCCACCTTTTGCTTCATTGGTTTTGACATTACATCAGATGGCAAATAAGCCGAATAGGATTGCATTGAACCTTTGTTACGGAAGTATTGTTTTGGTGACATATGGTAACCACAGCTATTTTTGTGATTACAAATACCTACTTCATTAGATATATAAGCTTCTTTAAGTGTGTCAATATATCTTGTAAACTGATAATTTCTTTTACAAGAAGGGCAAATGAAACGACTGTTTTTACCCCTATAAGGTTCTAGTATAAATCTAAATGAAGACATCCTTGATAAATTATATTTAATGTGGGCAGCAAACTACTTTTGCTGAACGGATAAACAGTAAACAACACTACCTACACGAGTTTTAGCAGTCTTAAATCCATGAGATTCCAATCGCTTTTTGAAATTGCGATTACCGAAAGCCAGAAAGTTGTAATTGTTGCAAAAGTCTTTATACTTAGAGTAAAGATCTGCTAAGGTTATTGTATTATATTCATCAGGATTAAAGCCGTATTCATCCAGAAACGAGTATATGGAATCTGCCTCATTTTTATATTGCTTAACAATGGTTTCAACAATTGGACTGTAGGTAAAGGAATCATTTGTAGTTAACCGTTTTAAACCAGCAAGAACCCAGTTAAGAACACCTGGCAATTCATTTTTGATTATCTTGTTTGCGAGGTGCTTATCCTGTAGATTCTCAGGAATTGAAACATTAAATGGAATAATTATAAACCTGCGGAAATATGCATTTGAGTGCTCAACATCCTTGGGTAATTTATTTGTATTAAATATTAGTTTCGCATATTTTTCCAGTATAAATGGTTGTCCATATGGAAGTCTGGCCTCGATAGGTTCACCTGAAACAAGCTGCTTGAAAAATGAAGGGTCGAGTTTGCTGTTAATTTCTGAAGCATAATTGACTAATTTATTACCAATCATGGCACGGTAATATCCATTGGGATCGGTTAGTTTGGCAAGAGAATATGTTGTAACATTTTGTCTTCCAAGTAAAGCGTTGATTATATCAAAGAATACACTTTTGCCATTTGCTCCAGCACCATATAGAATTAGCGTTTTCTCCAGCTTTAACCTATTGTTAGGAATGAACAAATAACCAATGTATTCAGCAAGAATATTTTGAAGTTCTTTTTCAGGAAGTACATGATTAAGATAATCGGTAAAAACAGTTGCAGTTGAATTTGGGTTGTAAGAAAACGGTAACTGATATGTAAGAAAATCGTTAAGATCAAATGAGCGTAAGGTAGATTTATTTGGAGCTATCTCGAGAGTACCATTACGTAAATTTATAAATGTACTAGCTGAATTGTTAGCAGGAGCCGGCATATTCGCAACAGCATGGAATTGTGAAACCAGCTTCTTACGAAACTCATAATGTCGGGATCTTAGTTTTGGAATACCCAATTTATTGGAGACATCTCCGAAAAAGCAAGCGTACTGTCTCTTATACACATCTGACGC
>FLOH01000392.1_pt1 | contig 100681 bp, 90 predicted proteins | sample 756751 | NCBI WGS metagenome assembly FLOH01 (sample SAMEA4026879, study PRJEB14308) | marine metagenome | biome: coastal water; material: water | depth 74 m
CGGAAATAAGAGGGATACACCATGAAACAAGAGTTAAAAACACTTGAAGTTGCGAGGATTTATGAAAGCCAGGGGTATTATGAAGAGGCGAAGGAAATTTATTCATTTCTGGATGACCAAAAAACTTCTGATGAGGTCAGGGCAGGTTTAAAGCGCATAGGAGAAAGGATGGAAGATAAAGATCCGGCCAGTCTTTCTGAAAATAAAATATCCAGGCTTTATCAAGAATGGTTGGGTCTGATGATTTTAGAACGACGGCTCGATAATTTTAAAAAAATTAAATCACACTCTTGAAATTTATTTAGTATTTAGGTTGAAAATAAAATTTAAGATGATATTAACATGGTATTAACAAAAACTTAAACAGGAGCTTTGCGATGGATCCCAAAGATATGCCTGAAACAGAAATATCGACAACAAAAATTAATCCCAATAGGAACAACACAGACAGGGTTCAAGACAGCACAAAGAAAATTGAACCCTCCCATTTGAAAAAAAATGAATTTGCCTTGATTCTTTTTGGAGCATTATTATTAACTGTTATTATATTTTTTATTTTTTTTCGGTCTTCGGACATAAGGACTGAAGCGATTAATACAAAGACTTCAGACTCACCCTTTGCTGATCTGGAAAAAAGGGTTGTGGCACTGGAATATGTCCTTGAAACATTGGAAAACGAAGGCAAAACATCATATGGCTCAGGTTCAGGTGGGGCCATGGGTATCGGTCCTGTAAAAGAGCGGGTGGCAAGTCTTGAAACAGCATTTTCAGTTAAATTCGATTCTATGTTAAAAAGAATGGAGACGATTGAAAAAAGTATTTCAGGATTTAAGGAAAAATCTGTTGCAACCTTTAAATCAAAACCTGCAGCCCCTAAATCAAAACCTGCAGCCCCTGCAAAAGAAGAGATAAAAAAGGGTTTGTTTCATACCATTAAAAAAGGGGAAACCCTTTATAGTATCAGTAAAAAATATAATACCGATGTAGCAACCATACGAAAGTTGAACAAACTTTCTGCTAATGCCCCGATTTTTCAAGGGGCTAAAATTCTTGTTCGGTAATTGTTATTTTTGAGACTATTTTTTTACGCACCATTGATTTTTTACACACCATGGATAAAATTTTTTATCAATTTTTTCCCAACGTCTGTCATAAAGGATTCAGGGTGAAACTGTAATCCCTGTGTTGGATGTTCTTTATGTCGAATCCCCATAATTTCATCATCATTTATTTGTGAGAATAGAAATTTGTTTTAATTTTTGCAAGTCAACATATTGTATTTTTTCATTTTCAAACTTTTTTTAGTGTGCTTTAATTAAAAATGATTATTGTATGCTTAATCTTTTTGAGCTTAATTTTTGTTATCCCAAAACCACAATGGAATAATTAAATCTTTAGGATGGTATAAATGGCTGGATTGGATCCTTTCATTGTCATTGTTTCACTAATACTTGCAGCATCAGTTTTTATGTTGATAACTGAAATCCTTTCAGTGGATAAAATAGCTGTCGGCATAATGGTTGCCCTATCATTGACAGGCATATTGACACCAAAAGAGACAGTTGCCGGATTTTCAAATTCAGCAGTGATCACAGTTGGTTCCATGTTTCTAATCAGCCGGGGATTGATCCGAACCGGTGCTGTGGGGTTTATAACCGAATTGGTCCTTAGATTGTCCCAAGGTAAAAAAGAGCTGACTTTTATTCTGATCCTTGTCACCGTGGCATTTTCTTCTGCCTTCATAAACAATACCCCTGTAGTAGTCCTTTTTATTCCAATTGTTATGGGGTTGAGCTGTGAATGCGATTTTTCACCTTCCAAAATGCTGATTCCTTTATCCTATGTTTCAATTCTTGCCGGCACATGTACATTAATTGGTACTTCCACAAATATTATTGTCAGTGACCTTTCTGCTGCATATGGTTTTGATAATCTGTCAATGTTTGAATTAAGCAGTCTTGGAGTTCCTGTTGCCATCATTGGAATGGTGTTTCTTTATTTTGCCTCTCCAGTAATAATGCCGGAAAGAACAGCCCCGGTTTGTGAATTGGATGAAACAAAGGAAAAAAGATATATTGCAGAATTGATTGTACCAAAAAACAGTCATCTAATTAAAGAAAAAGATATTTATTTGTATGCCCAGCAGTCTTTGGGGTTGACTTTGATCGAAATTTTCAGGAATGAGGATATTATTGACCCTGTCAGAGACAAGGTAAGCTGCCGGCAAAATGATATCTTGCTGGTTAAGGGAGGTGCGGAAGATTTATTGTCCTGTCTTAAAAATGAAATTCTGGAACTTCCCCATGGCGCTAAAGAGGTGAAATTCGGATCAGATCTTGAAGAAAATCTTATTGTGGAGCTTATTGTACCGCCCTTGTCAAACCTTCTGCATGAACATCTTTTATCCACTGAGCTCCAGGATGATTCTCAAATTCAGATCATTGCCATTCGAAGCCGGCGGCATCATTATTCCAATCGAAAGATTCAGCAGGTGAGACTTAAAGTCGGTGATATCATCCTGATCTGCTGTCCTATAAAAAAACTGGATAAAATACGGCGCGGAACGGATTTTATAATTATTGAAGATATACACCATGCCATCATTGACAAGGAAAAGGCAAAAATAGCCATTGCCATTTTTTGCACAGTTGTGCTTACTGCCTCGCTGGGGCTTGCAGATATAATGGTCTGTGCTTTAACCGGTGTTTTTTTGATGGCCCTGACAAAAGTTTTGAGACTTAAAGATGCCTACCGCTCACTGGAAGCAGAGGTGCTTTTATTGATCGTAGGCACTATTGCACTTGGGGTTGCCATGGAGAAAACCGGTGCAACAAAACTTTATGCAGATTTTTTCATTGGAATGTTCCAGGGTCTTGGCCCTTCTTATGTCTTGGCAGGGATTATCCTTTTAACAAGTATCTGCACACACGTTTTAAGTAATAATGCAACGGCGGTTCTCCTGGTTCCAATAGCAATATCCACGGCAGTTTCGCTGGGAGTCAATCCAAAACCATTTATTATCGGAATCTGTTTTGGTGCCAGTGCCTGCTTTGCAAGTCCCATAGGTTACCAGACCAATCTTCTGGTATATGGTCCAGGCCTCTATCGGTTCCTGGATTATCTCAAATTAGGCATGCCACTCAACATCCTGGTAATTGTCATGGGATCAATTTTTATCCCATTGATCTGGCAGTTCTGATATTTAAATACTTTCAAGTTTTGGGTTATTAAATGGGGATTATATTTCTAATCCAATTTCATAGCCTTGGTGGACAGCATCAAAAGCAGTGGCAACCTTTCTTGCATCTCCTGCAATTTTGTATTCAACACCCATTTTTTCAAGCTCGGATTCAAGGGGATTGTATGACACTGAACCTGCTGCAACAACCACAGTATCAGCTTTTATTTCATGAATAATACCATCCTGTTCAATATTTAGACCTTTAGGCGTAATCTCTATTACTTTGCTTTTAGTCATGGTTTTTACATTATACCGGCCAAGATCCTGCATCATGCCCCATTTGGTTGATTTTCCGATATCTTTACCCATTTTGTCCAGCATTTCAATCAGGGTGATCTCTTTTGTGCCCCGGGTTGCCATTTCAAAAAGTGTCTCAGGGTCTTCTGCTCTGTTAACCAGAAGAAATTTTATGGTTTCAGCGGATATGGTCCCTTTTTCGGCGAGAAAGAGTGCCGTTTCCACACCCACTGCGCCGCCGCCGATGATGGCAATTTTTTTGCCTGTAAATACTTTGTCCTGTAAGACATCCCATGATTCCACAACATGGGGAAGGTCTATCCCTGGAATAGATGGAATCAAAGGTTTTGCACCCGTTGCAAGTATGATTATGTCCGGTTTTTCTTTTTTTATGATCTCCGGGGTTACTTTGGTTTTTAAAATAATGGGTATTTTTTTTACACCAATCTGGGTTTCAAGATCTTTAGCAAGCTGGACAAACTCGTCTCGCCCGGGAGGACAGGCGGCAAGGTAAAGTTGTCCCCCAGACCTGGCCTGGCTTTCATAAATTATCACATCATGGCCTCGTGAGTGAGCTGTGAGAGCAGCAGTCATTCCTGCGGGTCCTGCTCCTGCCACAAGAATTTTTTTAGGGGAGGCACTCTTTTTAACAGGTTTAGTTCCTTCAAACCCTGCTAAAGGATTGCAAAGACACTCAACATGTTTTAATTTGAAAAGGTTATCAAAGCACCCTTGAGCACAGGCAATGCAATGCATGATTTCTTTTTCTTTTCCAAGCCTTATTTTTTCAGGGAGAATTGGATCGGCAATAAGGCTGCGGCCCATGGCCACCATGTCGCACATGCCGTCATCCAGCATCTGTCTTGCCGTTTTAGGATCATTAATCCTGTGGCTTGCAATAACCGGTACATTTACTTTTTCTTTGATCCCCCTGGCAAGGTATGAAAAAGCTCCTCTAGGAACGCAGGTTACAATTTGAGGCACCCTTGCCTCGTGCCATCCTACATTAATGCAAAGAGCATCAACAAGACTGTCTGACAAGGCTTTGGCATATTCCTGCAACTCAGCCCTTGAGTTTCCATTGGGCATAAAGTCATTGCCGTTCATCCTTACGATCAAAGGGAAATCTTTCCCTATAGCATCCCGGACAGCTTTTACAACCTCAAGTCCGAATCTCATTCTGTTTTCAAAGCTTCCACCATAGTTATCCATGCGGTGATTGGTCAAAGGAGAAAGAAATTCACTAATCAGGTATCCTGTACCGCTTAATACTTCAACCGCATCATATCCTGCTTTTTGTACCCTTAATGCAGCCTGAGCAAAAGAGTTGATAGTAGTTTGTATTTCATCAGCCGTCATTTCTTTGGGGGTTTCCCGGGTCATCCTCGACGCAACAGGAGAGGGTGCCACAGGCTGCTTTCCATTGAGGAAAAAGGAAAAATTGTATCGACCCGCATGGTTTATCTGCATGGCGCTAAGAGACCCATTGTCCTTAATGGCTTTTGAAAGTTTTTGAAGCCCGGGTATAAATTTGTCATCATGGGCGCCTATATTCTGAGTATTACCTGAAAGATCATCCACAGTAGCATACCCGGCACAAATCATTCCAGGCCTGCCCTTTGCCCTTTGTGCATAGAAATTAATGATCTGGTCTGTGACTTCAAAATCCTTTGCCATGCCAAGGTGCATTGCAGGAAGATATATCCTGTTCTTAATTTTAAGCTTATTTATGATGATGGGTTCAAAAATGGGATCTCTCATTATTTTTTCCTCTTTTTCCTATTATTTATTTTATTTCTTAGATTCTTTGAATGCCATGAAGATTTTCATATGCCTGATACAGATTTATTTTTTTAAAGGCCTTAACAATCCTTCCTGTGCCACACTGGCTACCAGTATCCCATCCCTTGTATAAATGGACCCTATGCTCAACCCTCTTGCTTTACCTGCGCTGGGGCTTTTCATGACATACAAAAGCCAGTCATCCATTCGAAATTCTCTATGGAACCACATGGAATGGTCAAGGCTTGCCACCAGCATGTCCGGGGACCAGAAGGTTTTGCCATGGGGATACAGAGCCGTTGAAGCCACATAAAAGTCAGAAGCATAGGCCAGCACATACCGGTGGGCTGCTGAATCATCCGGGATCTTGTCAATTGCCCTGAACCAGGCATATTTTACAGGTGGCATAGCTTTAGGGTTAAATGGATTCACCGGGTTGACCACCCTTATTTCAATGGGTTTTTTGCAAAGAAGCTTTTCAAGAATTTTAGGTGGAATCTGATCAGAGAGGCGTCTGGCCATTTCAACATCAGATTCTATTCCTTCAGGCCCTTTAATGTCCGGCATTTCGTCTTGATGCTCATATCCTAGTTCATCCCTGTGAAAAGAGACACCCATTGAGAAAATGGCATTGCCATTTTGAACGGCCACCACTCTTCGGGTGACAAAGCTTTTTCCGTCGCGGATGCAGTCTACTGTATAGACAATGGGTTTTTTGGCATCTCCAGCCAGAATGAAATACCCGTGGAGACTGTGTGCATGGAATTTTGAGGAAACGGTCCTGGATGCGGCAGACAAAGCCTGGCCCAGAACCTGGCCGCCAAAGACATTACCGAACCCGAGATCCTGGCTTTGGCCTCTGTAAATATTTTCTTCTATTTTTTCCAGCGCTAACAGCTGGAGCAATTCTTCTAAAACATTGCCTTCAGAACAGACATTCATTCTTATTTCCTTTTTCTATTGGCTGAGGCTTTTAAATACTGCGAAAGTAGCTTAAAATCAACAATTTGTTATTTCAATTTATAATAATTTATGAATTAATCATGAGATGAATGCCTTACACACTAAGGTTGATACTTAAAAAATATCTCTGGATTGAGCAACTCGATATAAAAATTCTTTGCCTTTTTGTGTCAGATTTTATTGAATCACTCCTGGCCATTTTTTATCTGCTTTGATTATGAATTCATCTATTTTTTTCAACCATTTATTTTGAATGGAATCGTTATAATTTAAATATAATTTGTTTTTATATACAGTCCAATTTTTTGGATTTCCGTTTGCTGTATCACCTTGCGCAACTGCCCAGGCACAATAGCCACCATATTTTGGAGCATACTTTTCAGGATTTGCTATAAATAAGTCTAAATTTTCTTTATTCATAAAGTACCAGGATGCTTCTTTATATGATGTTTTATATTGGTCATTTCCTTTAACAGGTTTTTTTAAAGTGAAATATGCAACCGCATCATACTTTTCAATAGCTGCATTGCTAAAGAATCCTGTATTTATTTCACTTTTTGCGTATAAGTGTGAAGAAAATACAAATCCAAATAACATAAATAACAAGGTTATCCTAATTAATTGCATTTTCTCTCTCCCGATTAAAATGTCTGACAGAATCTTTACCTTCCAAAGGACCCCCCTGGAACATCAGGGCAATATCACCGCCCATTGAAAAGACCAATCCCAATATTACACCGAAAGTGTATGTGGTATTCCAACAGGGTTCCAATAAAGAAAACAGGGCTGCTAAAATGACAAGCATAGTTGAAATCGGTTTGATAAAATATATGTTTCGCCGATTGCCGCTAAATTCCCAGCGAATTAAAAAACCAACGCAGACAATCAAAAAAGGTATTAAATATATTGCAGGTTTCATATTCATATTAGGCTTATACCATACAAAGCACTATAACCTGCAAGAAAAAGTGTTGGTGTATCCCATGTATGGGGGGAAAATGCTTCAACAAAGGTCATGAGGAAGGGAATAAAAATCAATGCTGTGATAAATTGTAATTGATTAAATGAAGAATGAAAAACCATAACTACAATAATGCTTGCCAGAAAAACGCATGCACTTCCCTCCAGGGAACGAACATATTTCTTTTTTGAAAAAAAAGCATAGGTTTCGTATTTATGCCTTCCGAACCTGATTCCAACAGGCTCTGCTAAACCATCACCAAAGGTTATTATTAAAAGCGGAATCCAGATTAATTCTGCCAAACCGTTTTGCACAAAGATTATCACGGCCGGAACAAGGACAAGATACCCCACAAAGACCTGGGTAACTAACCACCAAAGGGTATTAGGGCGGTCTTCTGGACGGTCAAAAGAAAGAAACATGGTGGCAATTATCGATATTTTATCCCGAATGGGCTTGAAATAAATTATAAAAAGAAGCGTACCTATTATGCAGCCAAAAATAAATGTCTTAAAGGATCTTTCAAAGGGAAAAATAGATCTCAAAATGACAGGAATAAAAAAAAGTGCAAAATGGTTGATCTTACGGGTGTAGTTAACCTTAATCCCTTTATAACGAACAAGAAGGCCGGTACAGTATTGGATTGATAACAGGCTTGTTATTGTAAATAATTGGTAGAACACAAATTTAGTCAAAACAGTTCCTTTTTTTCGTTTTAAGTCATTTACTAATTTTTATTTATTTACACACTACCGGATACGTGGCTCTAAAAAAAGTGTCATCCCATTTTTTTTTGTTTTCAAAGCATGTGATAATTCCAGGGCCATCATGCCAGAATCTGTGCGGATTAAAAGGGATATAGTATTCCTTATCCGGTTTTTTTGTTCCCAAGGTTTCAAAATGAAGATGAAGTACACCTCCAGCCAAAACTCCTGTGCGTCCAAGTTCTCCAATCTGCTGTCCTCGAATTACAATATCCCCTTTTTGAACAAGCCGTTTATTCATGTGGTGATACTTAGTTAGGATGTAAAGGTCATCAGGACCTTTACCGTGATAGATTGTAAGGGTATGTCCATAGGCAGGCCCAAAAAATGAACCGGTCACTATCCCATTTGCCGGGGCAATAACAGGTGTACCTCTTTTAGCCATTATATCAATACCATTGTGTGCTGAACCTGATCGGCCATATTTATTTTTGTTTTTAAGGGAGTTAAATCCGTTTAAAACCGAAGGCGCATTTTCCGGGATAACAAGTGGTTTGCCATCTATTTGAGCAGGTGCGAAACCAGGTGATATGATCCCATATGGTTCTGGTAGAAAAAGTCGGCATCCGCTGAGAATTGGCATGACCAGAAATATTAAAATAAGAAGGATGATGCGGGTTGCATTAAAAAAATATTGTGAATGATTGAGAGAATTCGGGTTAATATTCATTTTCCATCCTCCGGGAAATAGGGTTATGTCGTAAAAAACGATTATGTTCCTTCAGTTAAAATTGCTTGCAGTATTTCAAGTATATCTGGCCATTTCCGGTGCTGCACGGATGAGTTTTTTTGCATCCTTTGAGTTTGGGTCAATAAGTGTGAAATCAGAAAATTCAAAACCGGGTGCAACGGAACAACCCACAAGGACTGTATCTGATATTGGCTCTGCTGCCTGCCAGGTGCCTGCAGGTATTACATGGCAAAAGCAGTTTGTCCCGGCTGATAAGGTGATGCATATAGGTGGTATGTCTGCGCCATCCCAGGTGTACAAATTTAGCCCTGGCCCCTGGTAAAGATTCCAGACTTCATCTGAACTCACTCTATGAAATTTGCTTACTTCGCCCGGTTTCAGTGAGAAGTAAATGTGGCTCAGGGCTGATCTGGTACTTCCACCCTGTGTGGATACAATTTTGGCGGATCTGAACACCTCACTGTACCTACCGCCTTCCGGGTGCTCTATGAGATCAATAGGTTTCATAACTTTTGTTTGATGAATTCCTCTGAAATGAAAATTATGGCTTCAATGCCAGTTTATGAGTTCCCGGTTACCAAATAAAAAGCGCGATATGAGCCATGCAAAGGTCAGCAAGATAAATATGCCGGCAAAACTTACAAAATTATAAAGCTGCATATTTTTTCTCCTTTGATTATTTCTTCCATGACTGTATTTCAACGATGTTTCCTTCTGAATCTCTGAAATACACTAATTTTAAGAATCCAACACCCTCAATCTTTTTTTCAGTGACGTTGCCCAATAATTTGCCACCATTTTTTAAGGCTTTTTTTAATATTTGGTCAACGTCATCTACTTCAAAAGCGATATGAGTAAAACCAGTATAGTTCGCCATCATGGGCTTAGATTCATACGTATCTTTATAAGTGAATATTTCAAGGGTAGGGCCACTATCCCCATGCCCGGGTAGTAATAAATGGACTCCTTCTAATTTTGCTTTAGATAAACCAGTCGCTTGATCTAACCAATCACCGGAAAGTTTCCTCTCTGGTGGTTTCAAAGTGCAACAAAAAACATTAATATAAAAATCTGATAATTTTTTCCAATCTCTTGCTGCAATATTTGTGTGAGCATATCTCATAATTTTATTTTCCTCCTTTTATAAACCGCCATTCAAAACAAATGGTTCAACTCCTTGAACTTGAAAATGCATTAGCCGCAACATAGGACATTTTATGGCTGGGATATAAAATTATCAATCATTGAATAACATAATCGAATAATTTTTATTTTTCCCGAGTTTTTTAAGATGAGCTTATAAAAGCGTCAATAATGCAAAAAGAATTATGATTTGTGTCAAGAATCAAATTTTGACTTAGCAATTGCTAATATTCATAAAAAGTAGTATATATTTGAGATTCTTGGATTCCAGTTAGTTTCCTCTTTATAGGAAACTATTTTTTTTAAAAATTTTTTATCAAACTATATCAGGAGGAAAATATGGCAACAACAAATGATAATTTAAAACATGCCTTTGCTGGAGAAAGTCAGGCCAACCAAAAATACAGAGCATTTGCAAAAAAAGCAGAAAAAGAAGGTTTTACAAATATCGCCAAACTGTTCTTAACAACTGCAGAAGCGGAACGTATCCATGCAGAAGGACATTTAAAAGCTCTGGACATGATCGCATCAACGGCTGATAACCTTCAATCAGCCATTAATGGTGAGACAGATGAATTTACCAATATGTATCCACCTATGGTTGAAAAAGCTGTTGCAGATGGGCATAAAGCCAAGATCATGTTTAAATTTGCAGTTGAGGCGGAAGAGGTACACGCCCAGATATATAGCAAGGCACTTGAAGCAGTTAAAAAGGGAGTTGACCTGGAGGAAAGCAATTTTTATCTTTGTCCGGTCTGTGGCTATATTGAGTTGGGAGCAGCCCCGGAAAAATGTCCTGTTTGCAATGCAAAGCAGGGGGTTTTCGTCCAAGTTTGACCCTTTTCAGCTTAACATTTGCCTAATATTGGCATAAAAATAACGGGTTAAATTCCGAGCATTTTACTTGTTGGAATCAAGTATTATTTGTTTGGAATCCCATTAACCCTTCATCTTTTTGGCAGTGGGGCCTGCTCCTTTTGATAAAGGCGGCCAGGATCTCCCACTGCCATTTTTCCCCATAGTCGTCAGTTTTAGGGACATTGTTCTGCTTTTATACCCTCATTGACAAAAAGCTACGTCCTATCTATGATGCTTCGAAAATTTATTAAAACCCTATTTATTCAGGATAATAGTTGAAAAACTCACTTAGATCTTCTCCAGCTACAGGCACTGACAAAACCAGGAGTAATCCTGAAAATCGATTAGGCATTGTTTTTGTTCTCGCGTCTGCCATTGTTTGGAGTTTTGGTGGAGCATTGAAGCACTTTATTTCGATGGGAGAAAGCTGGACCATTGTTTTCTGGCGGTCAGTTTGGGCCGCATTGTTTTTATTGGTATTTATGCTTGTGAGAGAAGGACGGCGTGGTACCCTTAAATTATTTGCAAACATGGGATTACCGGGAATTTGTGTTGGTATTTGCTTTGCGACTGCCTCAGCCTGTTTCATTATCGCCTTGGCACACACAACAGTGGCCAATATTTTGTTGATGCAGGCAGGTGTCCCATTGATTGCAGCTTTGATTATTTGGATACTGTTTCGGGAACGAGTGTCGCTTCCAACCTGGATCGCCATCGCATTTGTTATTATGGGTGTCGCAGTCATGGTGTCGGATTCTTTTACAGGCAAGGTATCACCGATGGGGGATGCCTTATCTTTGTTGATCGCTTTTTCTTTTGCCTGTGCTACAGTGATTACCCGGCGGTATGCTCATGTACGAATGGTTCCGGCGGTTTGCCTGGGTACTGTAATGTCGGCTTGTGTGTCCGGAGTTTTGGCGAGTACTTTTGTGGTTACGCTACCTGATATGGGACTCCTAATCGTTTTCGGAAGTTTGAATCTTGGTGTCGGTCTTGCTTTTTTTGTTACGGGAGTACGCATCATTCCTTCAGCCCTTGCAGCACTTTTGGGAACCACCGAAACTGTGTTGGGGCCGATATGGATGTGGCTGATTCATAATGAAATTCCGACAATTCGAACTTTGATTGGCGGATTGCTCGTTCTTTCTGCGATACTTTGTCACATAAGCTGGAGCATATATCGTCAAAAATCAGCTATTGTTAATAAAACACCTATTTAAAAACAAAGATTTTGTTATTTAAACGCCCTAAATAGTTACTCAGCATGTCTTGCAATCTTGTTCATGTTTTTGCGAATGTATCCTTCCGGTTTTCCTGTCCAGACTTTGCCTTTTATTATTGTTTTTTTCACGGCAGTTTCCGCTTGCACCATGGTTCTGACATTCCTGACGATGAGTTCAATCCTGCAGCTAATTTGTTCATTTTTTTTAAAGGGAACTTTTCCAAACACAGCACCATGTTTATAATTCAGATTAAATTTGGATTTGTTTTTGCCAGAATTTATTTAAATTATTTTTTAAATTTGTTGTATCTGAAACCACAAAAACATCTTCCCATTCATATGGAAATAATACTCTATAATCCTGCCTGTTGAATCGCTCACCAACAAGGACCACAACCCCTTTGTCTTTATCAGTCCTGATTACACGTCCGGCAGCTTGCATAACCCGGTTAAATCCTGGCATCTGGTATGATTTATAAAACCCGCTGTGATCCTTTTGATCATAGTAATTTTTAATTAAGTTGCGTTCAGGACAAATCTGGGGAATGCCCGGGCTTACAATAACAGCTCCGATCAAGTGATCTCCGGTAAGATCGATACCTTCTCCGAAAATGCCACCCATTACAACAAAACCTGCTACTGCATCTCCTGAAGAAAAAATATCTAAAAAATCCTGTCGTTCCGGTTCTGTCATATTTGGATACTGGATCAGGATGTCATTCTCAATATCGTTTTTATCGATAAGTTCTATTATAGAATTCAAAAATGCATATGACGGCAAATAGATCATATAATTGCCATTTTTCGAATTGATGACATCACAAATAAGTGCGGCAATTTTTTTATAATACCTATGCCTGTCCCTATAGCTGGTTTTTACTCCCTGATGAAGAAAAAGTCCAAAATTTTCTTTTGGAAAAGGGGAGGGCAAATCAATTGAATAGGGTTGTATGGTATCGTTAAATAGGATCTCCTGGTGAAAATCAATGGGAGACAATGTGGCGGAAAAAAGGATGCTTGAGTGTCCCCGTTTGATCAAATCAGAAAAAATAGGGGAAGGATCCATGCAAAACAGTCTGACAATAAGATCGTTTCCTTTAATGCTCTGGACATAAAATTTGTAATTGGTATCAAAATAACCTGCAATGCTAATAAATATATTAGCCTGGAAAAAAAAATCAAGTAGACCGCTTCGGATGTCGGAATCTTCACTGTTTCTATCAAGCCAGAGATCAGCTTTGCCGGAAAATGTTCTGATTTCAGATAACAGGTCTTCGGGAATTTCATCTGCCTGGAAAAAATGGTCATGATCCTCTTTGCATTGCCGTTTCATTTTGATCATGAGTTTGTTGATGGCAACCAGTGATTTGGATAAATCCGGACTGTCTTCCCTGATAAGTTTTTGAGTTTTTAGAACATCTGATTTGAAAAGGGCCGCCGAATACATTGACCTTAGACGGTCATGAAGATTGTGTGCCTCATCAATTAGAAAAGTGATCTTTTGTCTGCCATGATCAAAATACCGCTTTAGATACACCCGTGGATCAAAACAATAGTTTAAATCACAGATAATGATGTCACAAATTAAAGAGATATCTAAAGAAAGCTCAAATGGACACAATTCATACTTTTGTGCCAGAGTTTCCACAAGAACCTGATCAAAGGTATCATACAAACTGATATCAGACATGGCATCGGATAGTTTATCATAGTAGTTCAACGCATACTGACATGTTTCCATGTCACAGGAATCGTCTGACGTAAAACAGATCTTTTGCTTGGCTGTAAGCACAACAGATTTTAATTTAAGCCCAACTGCCTTAAGATCTTCCAATGCCTTTAGAGCCACTGTCCGACCCATTGTTTTTGCTGTCAGATAAAATATTTTGTCAATGGTTCCCAGGCCCAGTGATTTTATGGTTGGAAACAAAGTGGCAATGGTTTTACCGGTACCAGTGGGTGCTCTTGCAAAAAGTATTTTTTTGTTTTTAACAATTTTATAAACACTTTCCGCCAGCTGTCGTTGACTCTTTCTGAAGTGTTCATAGGGAAACACAATATCATTAATCGAGTCATTACGAACCTTTTGCCAGTTGATTTGATCCAAAAGGATCTGAAGATACTTTTTAATAAGGGAGTCAAAAAAAATTTTTAATTCGGCTGCAGTATATTCGGCTTTGTTTTCTGCACTGGTCTGTGTCCCGATCCTGACATATGTCAATTGTAGAAAAACTGAATCAAGATTCCTTTGTTGGGCAATCATGTGCCCGTAGCATTTAAGCTGGGCCATATGCAGAGGTGAAGGCTTATCAGCCATCTGTTGTGCCAATTGTTGACAAGTTTTAATCTCTTCAATTGTAATTGAGTCTTCAGATTCAAATATGCCGTCAATCCGGCCAAAAATTTTAAGATCAAACTTAATATTGTCTAAATTAATAGAAACCGGGACTTCTTTTTTATAACACTCCGGGCGAAGGCCTTGAATCCGTGTATGTTCACGAATACCATCAAGGGCACGTGTTCGACTTAAATAGCCTCTGCCAAGGCTGCCTTGCTTGAGACAGACACCAATAAGGTCTCTGACTGATATTTTATATGTTTTTTTTATTGCCAAGGTAATAATAAAGAAACATATTTACCTCAAGAATTCAAACTATTCCGGGATTGATCCACAATTACGAGATTTCTGCCTGATTTTTTTGCTTGATAAAGAGCGGCATCCACTCTTTTAATAAAATTTTCCATTGTCTCTGAAGGAATATCAATCTCGCCCACACCGATGCTAATGGTTACTTTAATTTTGTTGCCGTCGCGTATTATGGTGCTGTCTTGTACCTTTTGCCTTATTTTTTCCATAAGAATACGTGCCTTATCCACAGAGGTCTGGGGTAAAAGTATGATGAATTCTTCACCGCCAAATCGGCCTATAGAATCATTGACCCGAGTTTGTTCCCGCAATAATTTTGCGATTAATTGAAGGGTTTTGTCACCGGTAATATGGCCGTACTCGTCATTAACTTTTTTGAAAAAATCAATATCCAGCATTGCCAGGCTGAAGGTTCCGCCATATCTTTTTGTTCTCTCGAATTCCTCTTTCAGGATGGCATCAAAAGCACGGCGGTTGATCAGTTTAGTGAGGAAATCCAGTTTCGCATCAAGTTGAATTTCCGTCATTTTTTCTTTCTGTTCATTGATCGTGTTGTTTGCCTGGTCAAGTTGTGTCCGATATTTATGACTATTAATTTGAATCTGATCGATCTCTAACAATAATAATCGTTTAGTTTCTTCCACTCCGGCCCGGGTCATTGCATTTGTTATGGAGGTCTTGTGATGAGTCATTTCAGTGTCGTAGGTTGAATTGTTTTCCACAAGAGTGAAAACAAAATCGGAAAGGTCGTCTAATAAGCCCTGGATGGCATGTCTGTTAGATTCAATTGCTTCTTGAGCCTGCTCGAAATCAGTCTGAGATTCTTTTACTATAGTCATCATCGGGGAGGTGGGATCAGACTTTGCGGGGGGTATTGATGCCTGCTTTTGCACTATTTTCTTTTTTCGATATTTTGTGTATTTCAAAGCCAGGAATACCAGGGCTATAAAAATAATGATCAAGATACTTATTTTGATTACTATTATGAGAAGGGGAGAACTCGCCAGGGTTTTCCCTAGGGTTTTCCATGTGGGTGTGGTGACTTTTTTATCATTCGATATATTCTTTTTTGCAAGAGTGATACCATTTGTTATATCATTACGGGGAGAAATGTTCCGGGCCCACATTCCTACGGCCATATCTTTTGCAATTAATTGTAAAGATTGCAGCTTTATGTCATCAGGTGCATTTTCCGGGTCCCAGGCAGCGAGTCCTTTTCTTACTATATTCTGGTTGAGAATAGTTCCATCCGGTAATATGACATTACCCATATATTGAGTATCGCTTTGTTGCTTTAGAATTTCGATAATAACTGATTTATTAAGTACCGTCCGGGAGGTGAATTGTCGTGCTTTTTGGCCGAATGGTTGACTGATTTCAGGGCAGTCAATACCATAAAGTATAATTTCTAAGGTTTTTCCATTGTAAAGGACCTTAATGACATCCCCTTTTTCTACAGCGACTACATTTGTAGAAAATTTTTCAGCCCATGTTACTGATAAGGGTATAAGGATTAGAAATGCAAGGATGAAGGCTATGGGAATCATCGGTTTTTTCAATTTTTTTTTGATTCCCATCCACATACCTGAATCCTCTTATCTGTTTTAATTATTTGGGCGTATAGTCTTTTTATCGCCACAAACTTTTAAAATCTTTATTTATACATATTATGTACTAGAAAATCAAGTGGTTATAAAAATTGCAAACAGTGTTTCTAATCTGATTCCACATTGTCTGTAATAATTTCTTGGTTTTGAGTCTTTATACCGTTTATTCACCGAAAAAAATTGAGTACACCTTAAAGCTATACATTTGCTTGCCCTGAGTCATTTGCTAATATAGTGATCAGGTGTGAGTTCCCAACTGGCCACATCCGGCTGCAACAGACCGGCCCCGGCTCCAGCGCTTTATTACCATTATCCCCTTTGCTGATAAAAGATCGGCAAAAGTATACATCTCATCATCACAGGGGTTCTCATAGTCAAGCCCTATGATTTTATTGTAGGCGATCAGGTTGAGTCTGGCAGGCAAAGGATGTATATAATCGGCCAGCATTGCTGCATGGGCAGGGGAATCATTGAGACCTTTGATTAAAATATATTCAAATAAAAATATCCCCCGTTTGGGCAGGGAAAAATCCACAAGGCTTTTTTTCAGTGCTGCAAGGGGAAAGACTTTATTTATAGGCATGAGGCTTGAGCGAATCTTGTCATCTGGTGCATTGATTGAAATGGCCAGGCGAAGACCCGGCATCTTCATTTTGGCCAGTCGTTCAATGCCCGGGACAAAACCCGCTGTGGAAAGGGTCATATGGCGCAGGGCAATGTCAAAGCCCTGCTGCTGATTCATTACCTGGATGGCCCCCATAACATTGTCGAAATTATCAAGAGGTTCGCCCATACCCATGAAAACGATGTTTTTAATATCCTTTTTCAAATAGTGTCGGCCATTGTAAATTTGTCCTGTAATTTCGGAAATGCTTAGGTTCCGCTTAAACCCCATACGGCCGGTTTCACAGAATTTGCATCCCATTTTGCACCCAACCTGGCTGGAAATGCAAAGGGTATTATGTCTGGTCATGGGAATAACAACAGATTCAATTTCCAGGCCATCGGACAATCGGGTGATGAACTTGGTCAGCTCTCCTTCATCAAAGGTGTTCACCACAACACCAGGATTGACTGACACCTTCCCTTTAAGGATTCTGGCAAACCTCGGAGAATCCAGGAATTCCGGGCTGGTGAGAAAATTAACATTTCCTTGTTTGAAAATATCCCTGAACAGGGCCTGGGCATGGAATCGGCCCTTTCCAAAATCCTTTTCAAATGTCTGGGTCAGCCGCTCCAATGTGAATTCTAAAATATCTATCATCATTTCCCAGTCGCTCTATCTAAAATCGTCTGTTCGATCGGTAGCAGGAGCCGGTGCTGGTGCCAGCGTTGCTATTTTTTGATACAACTCCTTGGTCATGTCGATTTCCAGAGCTTTTAACGAGTCTTCAAGTTGCCCCACATTTCTGGCTCCCATAATAGGCGAAGTTATCCCTGGATGTGAAGCCACCCATGCTACTGCAAGGCTTACCGGATTAAAACCGTTGTCGCGGGCAAAGGTTTTATATCTGGTTGCAGCATCCAGCATCCAGTCATCACCATATCTTTTCTTATAAATTTCTACACGGCCAAGCCGATTTTTAGAAGATTCTATTTTATGACCATATTTTCCTGTCAGCAAACCACCGCCTAAAGGATTATAGGCTACCACTCCAATGTTTTCAGCCTGGGCAAGGGGTAGGATTTCCACTTCTGCCTGACGTTTAACAATGTTATACATCGGTTGGATGCATTGAAGTGCGGCCCACCCATGAAGCGCTGACAAGCCAAGCGTTTTGGCTATTTGCCAGGCCGCGAAGTTGCTGGCTCCAATATAGCGGATTTTGCCCTGGGCCACTAAATTATCAAGCGTGGCAAATGTTTCCTCAAGAGCAGTATGCGGATCAAATCGGTGAAGGAAATAAATATCGATATATGAAGTATTCAGCCGTTTGAGACTTGCTTCCACCGAAGCTACAATGTTTCTACGGGACAACCCTTTAGCATTTATATCCATGCCCATTTGACCCCAGACCTTGCTGGTGATAACCAACTCATCCCGGGATCCTGAGATCAGACCACCTAAAATCTTTTCAGCTTCTCCCTGGCTGTAAACATTGGCACAATCAAAAAAATTAATTCCTGCATCTCGACAGCGATTAAACATGGCCGCAGATTCCTGTTTGTCAGCCTCGTTTCCAAATGTCATAGTGCCCATACACAACTGAGAAACCCGGATACCTGTAGAACCAAGAAATCTATATTCCATTTTCCCCTCCATTCGTTTGTTTTTATTTGAAATGATAATTGCTCTTGTTAGGGCAAAGTTAATTGGTAAGCAAGATTTTTTTTAAAAAACCATATATATTGCCCTTGCAGACAAAAGGCTTTTAGGGATTATTATTAATGGTTTTATCATTATTGTATCCAAAAAATTATTTAACATTATAATATTTATTATTTAACCGATATTAATATATGCGTCAAGGACAATATGTTAATAAATAAGTCCTTGATATCAAAAGGAGAATACCGTATTACCAAATGTATGAACCTTATATGCCCGGGATGCTATAAAATTTTTGAAAGGTGAAAATATTGCAATTATTAATTTTTTGGGATACAATCTTTTTGTGGTTCTTTTAAAGGGTGGTTATTAGCAATAAAAACAGACAATTAGAAAAGGAAAACAGGCTATGAGGATATCAAAGGAAAAATGCGTTGGCTGTGCCAATTGTGTGCCCATCTGCACTGTTGGTGCGATCTATATTGGTGAAGATGGCCTGGCGGAAATAAACTCAGAGACCTGTGTGGAGTGCCACAATTGCTATAGAAGTTTGAGTTTTGAACACTTGCCGCCAATCCTTACGAGAAGTGGTAGAAGAATTTTGAAAAAAATAAGCCTGAGATTTGAACCTGCTCCTGATATCTGTCCCACGGAAGCTATTATCCCGGAAGACCTGGAATGGCCACGCATTGTTAGGCGTGCTTTCAGTGATCCCATGGTTACCCATGAGTCAACGGGCGTACATGGAAGGGGAACAGAAGAAGTCAAGACCAATGATGTCAGCCATAGAATTAAACAAGGTGAGGTTGGCATAGTTGTGGAGTTTGGCCGCCCTGGAATCGGTGTCTATTTCAGGGAAGTGCAGAAGGCAACCAGAGTCCTGGCAGAGGCGGGTGCTAAGTTTGAACAAGGCAATCCGGTTTACCAGATGATGACTGATACGGCAAAAGGTGACATCCAGGAAGATGTGCTTGATGAAAAAGTACTTTCCTGCATTGTAGAAATAACCACCACTATAAACGATACGATCGCAACTCTCAATATTCTAAAAGAGATCTGCAAAACTGCAGACACGGTTATTAGTATAGGGGTTTCCACCATTTGTGATAAAGATGGTGGTGAGCCACTCAGAGATATCCTGACACAAGCAGGGTATGAGACGGGATGGGCAAAATTAAATCTTGGATTCGGGCGTGCCACTGACGCTGCTTTCACCATCGAGGAGAACTTATAATGACCAATACGCTTCACAGATTTGGAAAACCTGAAACATTACCTGACGATTATATTGTTTTTGCCATGGCAGCCAAGGGATTCAATGAAAAGGGCGCCCTTGATAAGGCAAAAACTTTTTTGCGTGCTGCAATTAAATACCAACCTATAAATATGGGCAACGCACTTGTCAATTCACTTTACCGGCCTGAAAAAAATCTCAGTTTCTTTAAACTTTACCTTGTGGGCAGACAGGAAAAAATAAGCTATGGGAAACTGATCGATGAAATTTCCGGTCCTGGATCAGCTGCAGTAGTGTTTGATGATCGTGAAAAAGTCAGCCGGTTTATCCAAGACGTAAAAGAACTGGACCTGGGACTTTCTGTAAATGTTAGCGCCCTTGTAGACAATACCCGGGATATCTGTGGAGAAGTTGATATAATTCCCCATGCAGTCGAGTATACGCTTGGATTTCACGGGGATATTTCCAGACTGGCTGACCGGGAAACGCTTTCTCTTTCAACAATGTGTGGCCATGGAATGGTTTCGCCAAACTTTGCAAAAAAGATGATCAGCCGAGTAAAAGAAGGCCGTATGGACGTTGACGATGCTGTCTGCTGCATGGCAAAATTCTGTGTTTGTGGCGTCTTTAACACTACCCGGGCAATGCGTATTTTGACCAATGCCAAAAAGGGGCAATAGCTTATTGTCAGCTAACCATCTCCCTCTTATAGGCCAAAGCCAATAGCTTTACAGGATGAATTGATTCACGTTTTGTGCCTTGATATATCTGCATCCCGCAGGCTCCGCATCCCGTCACTATCTGGTCGGCATCAGATGAATTAATCTCGTCAAAAAGCCGGGTGCCGATTTTCATGGAAAGTTCATAATTTTTTGATTTCAATCCATAGGTTCCACCCATTCCACAGCATTTATCTGAATATTGTTCAACTTTAATGCCGGGAATCAGTCGCATGAGATCAACCGGTTCTTTTGTGACTCCAATGCTGCTCAGATGGCATGGCGCATGATATCCAAGCTTCATTTCGATTTTTTGAAAATCGGTTTTTAATTCGCCCTGGTTGTGAAGACTCATAAGATATTGATGGATGTCCAGGCAGTTAGCTGCAACCATTCTTGCATCCTCGGATTCAATGATTCTTGGATATTCAATTTTTACAGCTAAAGCGCAGCTGGGTTCGCTGAACAGGATTGGGATATTCTTTTTTGTGTATTCTTTGAGAAGCCTTAAGTTATGATGAATATCATCCATAACCATGTCCTGGGCTCCGGCACTTATTCTCGCAATACCGCAACATTTAAATTCCGGCATAATCACTTTTATACCATTGTGTTCAAGCACATCAAGAATAGCCAGACCTTCACCTTCAGGGTCATTATAGTTGGTATAACACCCCACGAAAAAAACAACTTCTCGAGCACAATTAACTTGAACCCGATGCTTAAGAAGTTTTCTCAGGGTTTGGTTGCGAAATTTTGGCAGATGCCGTTTGGCTTCCATACCGATCATCTTTTCCATTCCCCATCTAACCGGACCGAATGATGTTGTCAAATTAGCAATCGGGGCTAACATGCTTCCTTGTTTGCATAATTTGCCAGTGTCTGTAAGTATCCGGTCAGTTACACTCTCCCCCTGTTTTTTTACAAAATCAGTTCTTCCGGTCATGGCCAGCCAAGGTACATCAACCCCTGAGGGGCATTGAGTAAGACATCTCTTGCAATTGATGCAGGAATCCATAACATCTTTAAATTCAGGAGTTTCAAGGATGGCTGAAGAAAGTTTGCCCGAAGTAATTTCCCGGAGCAAAGTGATCTTCCCACGGCCTTTAGTCCATTCTTCAAGACTGGAACTGGCAATGGGGCAATAATCACGGCACTTTGCACAGCCTGAACAATTTTCGATCTGTTCTTGTAAGGTTTTTTTGTCAAAGGAACTGGCCGTGTTGACAATGGAAAAATCCGGACCATACTTTAAATTTTCACCCAAAAGATTATCATCATCTGAAATGATCACTCCAGGATTCAATAACCCATTTGGATCGAAAATGGTCTTTATTTCCTTCATTGCATTATATAAATGGGGGTATTGCCGCTTCACATACTGGGTGCGCAAGCGTCCATCCGCGTGCTCACCACTTACAGTTCCTTTTAAACTAAGGACCAGATCGCATACAGCATCAGACAAATCCAGCATGGTCTTGACATCCTCTTGCTGGTGAAGGTCCAAAATTGCCATATTGTGAAGATTACCATCTCCTGCATGCCCGTAAATTGCAGCTTTTACATTAAATTTTTCAAACAATTTTCTCAAACCGCTTATATATTCAGGCAGACGGCTTACATGTACTGCAGCATCTTCGATGAATGCTATGGGGCGTTTTGGGCCTTTCATCCTGTTCAGAATCGGTCCGGCAATGCTGCGTATTTTTGTAAATGTCTGCATGTCATCGGCATTTTTTGCCTCTAACATATTTTTTGCAAGCTTGCTGTCTTCAAGAAGCCGCTTTCTTACCCTGGAAAATTTGTCTCTAAGTATTTCATCAGATTTTTCCTGAAATTCTATGAACAAAGAAGCTTCAGTATTTTCGGGAAAATATTCTGCTAATTCCGGGCGCTGTTCCCGGGCCAGATCAAGTATGTGCCTTTCCATAATCTCAATCATGGATGGCCCTTCTTTTAGTATCTGTTGAGTTGCCTCGCCCACTTTGCCAAGATCATCAAAGTAGACAAAACCACTCAAGACTTTTTCCGGCAGGGTTGAAAGCTTTAATGTTGCCTCCGATACAAGACCAAGTGTGCCTTCGGAACCAACCACAAGCGGGGTAAGATCAAAGGAATTTTTTGTCAGCAGATCCCAGATATAATAACCGCATGAATTTTTAGTAACAAAAGGCCTTTCCGGTTCAAGATATTTTTCATGTTTACGTATAACCAAGGGAATTTTTTTGTATATTTGTTCTTCCAATGTTCCAGCACTATTATTTTTATCGGTCAGATTCTGAACCAGAGGCTTTTTGCCTGTTTGGATTATCTCACCATTGGACAATATCAATTCCAGCGAATTGATATGGGCCCTTGTCGTTCCGTATTTGACAGCATGGGGTCCGCTGGAGTTGTTGGAAATCATTCCGCCGAGAGTTGCAGAATCTTTTGTGGACGGGTCAATGGGAAAATAAAGATTGTGAGATTTGAGCTGGCGGTTGAGATCTGCCTGGACAATACCCGGCTGGATTCTGACCCATTTTTCCTCGGGGTTAAACTCTATAATCTGGTTAAGATATTTGCAGAAATCTATCAATATCCCTGTTCCAAGCTCGTTTCCTGTGCGGCTGGTTCCTCCCCCCCGGGCAGTAATTGGAATTTTATGTTCCCTGGCAAATTTAATCGTCTTGACCAGATCATCCGTGGATTTTGGTTGAACGATTGCCAGGGGTTTTATCCTATACAAAGATGCACCACTGCTATAAAGAGAACGGCTTAACTCATTAAAAAGAACATTTCCCTGAATTTGTTCTTGTAAAAGAACAAATTTTTTATCATTTTTTTCCATTAAATTCCCCTGTTAAAAAAAACAAAATTAACATTTTGTTTCAGTCAGGTACTCCATGGCTGCTGTAATTCCGCCCTTTTTGTGTTCAACTTTTGCAAGTTCCAAGCCCATTTCCACACCGGCCAGAGTACCGATTACGGTCAGATCGTTAAGATCACCCAGGTGACCAATTCGAAACACCTTATCCGTCACTTTGCTCAACCCGTTGCCCAGAGACATATTGAAATTCTCAAGAATCACTTTTCGCAGATTATCAGCTCCCTTACCCTCAGGCATCATCACAGCAGTCAGGACACTGCTGTATTCCAAAGGTTCTTCACACAGGACCTCAAGTCCCCAGGCCTTGACTGCACGACGGGTTGCTTCACCAAATCGGTCATGTCTTGCAAAAACATTGTCCAGACCTTCTTCTTCCAGCATTTTAATTGCTTCAACCAGACCAAAGAGCAGATTTGTACAGGGCGTAGAAGGATACAAATAGATTTCATTTGATTTGAGCATTTCATTCCAGTCCCAGAAATTTTTCTTAAAAGTGCTGGTCTTGGATGCCTCAAGGGCTTTTTGGCTTATTGCATTAAATCCAAGTCCTGGTGGCAGCATCAAACCCTTTTGAGAGCAGCCAATAGTAACATCCACTTTCCATTCTTCATGGCGGTAATCCATTGAGCCAAGAGAAGAAATGGTATCAACCATGAACAGGGCAGGGTGGTTTGCATCATCAATGGCTTTCCTGATTTCAGGAATCCTGCTGGCAACTCCTGTGGAGGTTTCGTTGTGAACAACATTAACCGATTTGATTTTATGGTCCTTATCTTCCTTAAGTTTCTCAAAAACCACCTGGGGGTCGACACCATGACGCCAGTTGGTAGGTACAAAGTCTACTTCAAGATCGAATTTTTTGGCAAGATTTGCCCACAGGGTTGCAAAGTGACCGGTTTCAAACATCAAAATTTTATCCCCAGGACTCAGGGTATTCATCAAGGACGCTTCCCAGGCACCTGTACCAGATGTTGGGAAAATCAATACCGGACCTTTAGTTTTAAAGATGCGCCGGGATCCGAGCAATACTTCTTCGGAGATTTTCTGAAATTCAGGTCCGCGATGATCAATGGTTGGCTGACCAATGGCGTGTAAAATTCTGTCAGGCACATTGCTTGGGCCGGGGATCTGCAAAAAATGACGTCCGTTCTTAAAAGTCATGTTCAATTACTCCTCTTGTTCTATTTGGTTTAAAAAATATATTTTTCATTCTTATATATGTATTTTTATATGAATTATAGTACATCATTCGGTTCGGTGATTTTTCCGCTTACAGCAGAAAGAGCAACTGTCATTGGCGATGCAAGATATATTTTTGCCCCGTTTGCTCCTATCCGTCCAGGTTTGTTGCTTATGGTTGTAGTGATGGCCGTATCATTGTCACACAGAACTCCAAAATGTTTCCCTGGACATGGCCCGCATCCCGGCGGCATAATTATTGCCCCGGCACTTCTAAAAAAGGATGATATATTCAGTTTATCCATTGACGCCATAATTTTTCTGGAACCCGGAGTAATGATGAAGGTAACATCGGGATGCACTGTATTTTTTTCCAGAATTTTTGCAATAACCTTCATGTCGTCCAGTCGACCAGAGGAACATCCCCCGGCGATTGCCACGGAAATTTCCTGTGATCCTAATGCATTGGGCCGGGTATAGCTGGATGGGTTCCCATAAACCGCAACCAGGGGATTTATTTCTTCGCAATTTATGGAAATATCTATTTGTTTTGCTTCACCTTGTTTTATCTCATTCACAGGAAGAACAATGGCTGTGGCAACACCTCCCTCTGGGAGGAAGTTGCAAACAGACATTTTTTCACTGGTGTTGAGCAAATCGATTGTACGTCCAGTTAGCAATACAGCTTTGTTTTTTATGGCACTGCCATAATTGTGTAAAATATGCATAGCAATATCTCTTGTCATTACACAATGTTTCATGTTTCCATCAAGGGATATAACTATCTGTTCCGGAACAACCATGGTATGAGAACCTGCTATCATCTCTTTTGCAAATTTTTTTGCTGAAACTGAAAATGCAATGGCCCCAAATGCTCCTGCCGTGGCAACATGACCATCTGCTCCAACAATGATCATACCAGGCCAAAGCAACTCTTCTTCCGCAACTACCTGATGAAGCACGCCTTCTCCATTTTTGAAAAGGCGAATACCATGGCGTTTGGCAAAAGTGGAAATATCATGTTGAAATTCACGAGCCTTTATTGTTGGAGCAGGAAAAGAATGATCCAGTGTAAAAAGGATACGTTCACAGTAGGCCTTTTTGGGGTCATTGCCTTTGAAATTTTTCAATATTTCAGGGCCCGTACCATCATGGGCCAAAGCCAGGTCTATTTTTACAGATATTGTCTGGCCAGGAATTACTTTTTCTTGATCAGATGCTTTTGCAAGTTGTCGATAAAAAAAATCTGTCATCTATTACTTCCCTCAATCCAGGCGGTAAAATGCAAAGAGTCCTATATTCAATAGTCCATATTTAAAAAAAACTGCATCACATCGATACAGTTATGGTCTTATCATTACTTTGACAGCATTGGGATCATTATTTGCCGTCTCCATGGCCTTATCTATATCATCTAGTGAATAAGAATGAGTGATAAGGGGTTTGATTTTTATTTGAGCCAGCAGTATAGGCCTTAGTGCTTTGGGAACCCAGATATGTCGCTGCATTATGCCGTGGTGTACTAATCCCGTGTTAACCACTGTAAGAGAATTGTTGTGCCACCGGGAGATGTTCAACGTTATGTCCTGTGTGATCCAGCTGTAATATACAAGTACACCATTATGTTTAACAGCATCATTACATAATTGAACTGCCTCGCCAGTGCCTGCCACCTCAACCACCACATCGGCCCCCTGACCATTTGTAAGATCCAAAATCGCAGATAATGGATTCGTCTCAGAACTATTGACAGCATGGTCCAATCCCAGGCTTTTAGCTAATTTGAGTTTACCTTCAACAACGTCTACCCCAATGACCTTATGGGCTCCTTTTTTCTTTGCAACCTGAGCGATTACCTGGCCGGCAAAACCCATTCCTATGATGGCAACACTATCTCCCAGTTGTATTTTGGAACATAAGCCTGAAAAAACTGCGCACCCAATGGGTTCACCAAGAGATGCCAGATCCATGCTCAATCCATCGGGTACAGGTTCCAACTCTTCTTCTCTTGCTTTAAAATAATCAGAATATGTTTCTACCCAGGCAAATGCCATAACTTTGTCGCCGGGTTTGTAATTGCGGACATTTTTGCCAACCTCAACCACGGTTCCACCGGCTTCATGTCCAAAAAAATATGGATAGGAAAACCTGGTATTCATTTCAGTATTGAGTCCGCCGGACGGCGGAATGATACCATTGTACAAATTTTTATCTGATCCGCAGATTCCTGCTGCATGGGTTTTTACTAATACCTGGTCATCTGACAGAATCAATTCTCGTTTTTCCACTTTAATTTGTCTGACACCTGTCAGGCATGCGCTCTTAATGATCATTTGTTCTTGCTCTCCTTATAATCATGTAAACCATCATTGCAATGGACTGACCAGGCAGCTATTGCAATGATGACTATACAATGGATTACTCAGTTTATTATTTTTGAATTTTAGGTATTTCTCCAGCCAGAACATTTGGCTTTTTCTTTATTTTACCATAGATGGTGAAAAGCAAAGTGATCAAAGTCAGCAGGAGAATAGTGCCGCCGATGGGCCTAAAAATGAATTCAGACAGATCCCAATCCGCCATTCTCATTCCTCGGCGAAGGGAAATTTCCGCAAGCTCTCCCAGAACAAGGGCAATAATCAAAGGTGCAATGGGAAAGTCAAATTTTTTCATGACATATCCAATAAGACCAAAGGCAAACATTATCCAGACATCAACCATGTCATTGCTGATTCCAAAGGCACCAACAGAAGCAAATACAAAGATGCAGGGCCCGAGTATGGAATATCGAATTTTCCTGAAATTAGAAAAAAGCTTTGCAACGATGATGCCGGAGAACAGCATAAAAATATTTGCGACAAACATTGCGATAAAAAGCGAGTACATCAAACCCGGCTGATTGATGAAAAGCATGGGTCCGGGCTGCATGCCGTGAACCATGAAGCCGCCGATAATTACCGCAGTAGTTGCGCTTCCAGGAATGCCAAGGGTCAGAAGAGGCACCATTGCCCCACCGGCTGCTGCATTATTGCAGGTTTCCGGAGCGGCAATACCCTCGGGAATACCCGTACCGAATTTTTCAGGATGTTTTGACCATCGAACCGCTTCCGAGTACCCCACAAAGGCCGCTGTGGTAGCACCAACACCCGGTAAGATGCCTATCAGAGTACCAATGACGGCCGAGCGCAGAATCGTCCACTTAAGTCTGAGCAATTCAAAAATTTTGGGTAATTCAGTGGAAACTTTTGTTACTGCCTCACCCGTCTTTTTCACACCAGCCTCCGCAGTCATGAGGATCTCGCCAACAGCAAAAGCACCAATAAGTGCAGGGATAAAATTTATGCCACCCATGAGTGCATCTCCGCCAAAGGTAAATCGCTCTACACTGGTCATTGGATCAATTCCTATGGTGGCAGCCAGCAATCCAATACAACCCGCCAGAAAGGCTTTGATCATTTTATCGCCCCCCAGAGAAGCAATAAGCGTTAAAGCAGCCAGGGCAAGTGCAAAATACTCAGGTTCGGAAAAAGACAGGGCAACACTGGCAAGTTGGGGAGATATAAGGCTCATCACAATAACACTGAAGAGTCCGCCCAGGCAAGAGCACATAATTGCAATTCCAAGTGCTTTTCCTGCCTTTCCTGACTTTGCCATGGGATATCCGTCAAATCCGGTAACCGAGGCCTCGGGCGCGCCCGGAACATTGAACAGGATAGCAGAGATAGATCCGCCAAATGTTCCCCCGCAATAAACCGCCGTCAGCAACATCAGCCCATTTGTCGGTTCCATGGCAAAGGTGAAGGGAATCAACAGAGCAGTACCCATTGGTGAATTAAGTCCGGGAATGGCGCCCAGCATTACACCAGCCATTACGCCCCCGGCAATAAGCATTAATGGCACCGGGCTGAAAACGTTTAATAAACTAGCTAACCAAATTTCCATATGTGTAATTTCCTTGCCTGATCAATACAGCAGGTGGCTGATCTTTAAAAAAATTCCCATGCCGCGAGGCAGGGGGACATACATAAGTTTTGTGAATACCAGAACAATGCCAAGCGTTAGAACAAAGGGGATACTGAAAATCCAAAACTTGCTTCTTTCACCCAGCAGATACATAAACGCAATCATCATGACAGGCGTTAATACCAGAAATCCAATTACAGGTAATAAACCAAGATATGTTGCAATCAGAGCTGATGCTGCAATAAACCGGATATTAGCTGGTGAAAATTTAATTTTAATGGATTCAGGGATCTTCCCTTTCAGGACGTCCCGTATCGTATTATATGCAAGCCCCGCACTGAGTGCCATCATCGAAACAAGGATAAGCTTGGGCCAGAAACCCGGCCCAAGCTTACCACCATAAACATCTACATTTCCAAATGTTTGTGTTTCGAAAAAGAGGTACAAAGCTGCCGCAGCACAGATAGCGCTGATAATGACGTCTGCTTTCAATAATGTTTTTAACACAAACCTCTCCTTCATATAAATCACGTTATTTAATGTACCCCAATTCCTTAAGGACTACTTTGACAGACTCATATTCCTCATCCCAGAATTTACCGAATTCTGCTGGATCTTTCCATCCGTAACGCTGATCCAGCAAAGATGCCTTGGCATAGGCCTGATACCTTCCATGTTCATAGGCTTTCTTTAAAGAAGCAGCAAGATAATCTATTATGGGTTGAGGCGTTCCTTTTTTAACGGCCAGACCCCTCCAGCGACCAGTGGTAAGATTGTAACCCAACTCAACTGAACAGGGAACTTCCGGGAATTTATCAAGACGTTTGTCATTGAAGACAATTATGGGGATCAGTTTTTTAGCTGCAATAAGGGACATTACACTGCCGGGCTCTTCATGGAGTACGTCCAGATGTCCGCCAAGAACGGCAGCATGACTTTTAGGCGCTTTGTCAAAGGGGATATATTTGACATCGATACCAGCGGCTTTGGCAAATCGCATGATGATTAATTCATCAGGACTGGCCGCTGTTGTGCCGGTAAATTGAACTTTGCCGGGATTTTTCTTAGCAAAGGCAATGAGTTCCTGAACGGTTTGATATTCAGCTTTAGGATTGACATAAAACATGCTCATGTCCTGTTGAACCTGAACCAAAGGAGCAAATTCTTCCTTATAGTTTTCGCGTCCGAACGCAGTGTTAATCAATTGTTCCGGACTGAAATTGAAGATTGTGTAACCATCAGCAGGTTGTTTTAAGACATAGTTGGCAGCTTTTACACCAGCGGCTCCTGTCATATTTGTAACATTAATAGCTGTTTTTAAAATTTTGCGGGCAGGCATCATCAGATTTCTTACAAAAGTATCACTTCCGCCACCGGCTCCATATTGAACAACCACTTCAATTGGCTGACTGGGATATCCTTCAGGCTTTTCAGCTGCCTGGATTGAAAATGCAGTAAACAAAGAGATTATTAGTACTAATGTTAAATGAATATAATATTTCTTAAGCAGCATAGTTTCACCTTCCTTAATAATTTATAAAAATAATTTTTAATCACCTAGTCTCTTGACAATAAAGTTATTGATGGCCTTATCAAAATATATTATTCATACCTACCCTCCTTAATATCTGTGTTTTATTTTTGATTTCTAAAAAATTAATCATTTGGCTCCCATAGCCAAATATTGATATTTATTCCCAGTTTTTTTGAAAGATCACTTTTGAGTAGCGGTCAATCGCTTGTACAATAAAGCATCCTCTTTTGATTCAAGAATATGATTCCTCATAACATGGTCGCATAAATGAGGGTCTCCAAGATCCAAAGCCATCAATATTTTTTTATGCCCTGTTATGCTTCGCCGGGCACCTTTGCTATGGATAAGCGTATTTTTTCGGTATCTCAAAACATATCCCCGCATATCTGCTATGATGCTGAAAAGCCTTGGCTTTTGGGAGGATACTATGCCATAAAGCAGATCATGGAACTGGGTATTATAATCAAATACCAGTTCTAATTTTCCAGACAAAAAGGCTTGCTCAGCTAATTGAACAAGATCTCTGAGAGACTTGATATTCTCCTTGGTGACTATTTCGCATAAGCAGGCCAGAGCATGTCCTTCCAGGACTGTCCGAATTTCAAAAAGTTCGCTCATCTCCTCCAAAGAATCATCCGGCACGCAAAATCCTCTGGCACCTGCCGTCTTGACCAGGCCTTCCAGTTCCAATTTGTGCAATGCTTCTCTGACAGGTGTTCTGCTCACCCCAAATCTTTTAACCAGGGAGGTCTCTGTCAGGCGCTCATTAGGGCGGAACTGACCGGTAAGCAACATTTTTTTTAATTCATAATATGTCTGTTCTCTCACGGACGTTTGGTTTTTAGGGCTTTTTGACAATGGTTTTTGCATTATTGTATCCCAAAAGTTAATTTTTAATTTTCTTATTTTATTATTAATCGAAATAAATACATGAGTCAAGGATAAAATTTTATTGGGGAAGTGACTGGTATTAGTAGTGTAAACCTGTATTATGAGGTGTTTGCCTCAATTTTATTATAGGTGCTATAGAATATTTAACAGAATTAAAATATTACACTTCGTGCTTTTTGGGATACAAAAATTTTTTATCTGGATTAATGCCCGCCGTGGATTTGGTTATGTGGCAAAATTGAGTTGATCAAGGTGTAGGGGGAGGGGGGGGAGGGGGGGAGTTTATAAAAGACTAAAATACTAAAATATACATAAGAACATCACTGCTTTTAAAAAAAAAGATATTCCTTGTAGGCGTTTGCGTTGCCGGTGCATGCACTTGTTAGCTACTCTTATACAAGTTCAACTGCATACCCGGAGCGTTTCCAGGTCTTTTACTAAAACCAAATTTCTTGTAGAAATTTGACTTGTCTGATGCCGCAAATAACCATAAAACCCGGATGTTTGATTTTCTACATTTTTGAATTAATTTTTCTAATATTATAGTTCCAATTCCTTGTTTTTGATTTATCGGATCTATTATCATGTCACATATAAAAGCATATAGGATCCCGTCTGATACTATTCTGCCAAAACCAATCAGTTTTTTATTTTGACCATATGCAGATAAAGAATACCAGCTGTTTGATATTGCTTTGTAAAGCTCTCTTGCATCGGCTTTATAATCTTCATTCCAACCAGTGGATTGAAAAAGGGTATAGTATTCACCAGATTCTGGAAGTGTTTCTTTAAATTCTATATTCATAATGTATATTTTTTATCAGCTAATTTAGAACATTCTGTGATTGGCAGTCACAGATTTCTTTCACACGGCCCACTTGACCATCCATAAGGCGAACTTTGATTCCATGGGGATGTTTGGGAGATTTTGTAAGAATATCTTTAACTTCTCCCTTTGTGAGTCTGCCACTTCGTTGATCCTGTTTTAATACGATTTTTACTGCTGATCCTATTTTAATATTTGATCGTGTTTTTCCGTCCACTCTAAACTCCTTAAAATTGGGTTTTACTCATAAATTTTTATATCAGTTCAATTGCATACCTGGAGCATTTCCAGGTCTTTATTCATCCTTTGCATCCTGTATTTCGTGCATGCTTTTTTGTATAGGGATATTCCCGGCAGACCTTGGGCTTGACTGCATGAATGGTGCAGTAAAACATTCCTGTGCCTGGTTTTTGGCCAAGAAACGGGCAGGATTCCGGCGGCCGGCCTGTCTGTGGGTCAATCCAGGCCCTGTACCGGACTTTCCCATTATTGAATTGCTCCTTTTTTACCCAGAACAGGATATCGTTCCTCCCTAGGCTCTCCCATAACTGCCAGTCTTCCCGGGTACACGCATTTTCCAGCCTGCGGCAGCAATTTGCGCATCGTTTGCAGACAAACCCGTTCATCTGATTTTCAATCCATACCCCGGATTCTCCCTCAAGCTCACCCGGTCTGGCAGGTGTCTCAAAAACCAGGGCGCATATTTGAGCCATACTTGCCGCATCTTTTTGAACTGTTTCCAACACATGAATCAAATAAAAGCCCAAAGCCTCATCATTCACCGATTCAAATGGCTGGTCATTATTCCGGCTAATCCAGGCCCTTTTTGACCCATCGAGAATGCTGGTTTTAAAGTCGCTGCCCAGAATCAGGGCACTGATTTTGTAAAACAGATCTGGCTGGGGACCATATTGCCCGAAATCTGCTGCAACAGCATCAATGGCCTGGGCCGGCGTTAAAAATGTCTGTAAATCATTTAATTTCAAACTCTTTGTTATTATCCTTTAAAATTATTAGATTTTCTTTTTTCTCCCTGCAAAACTATTCCATAGCATTCCCATGAGCCCCATACCCGGCTCATATTCTTTCCCGTTTAAAAATAACTTTTCCACCTTTAAGGAACGAAGTTCTTTTGGCGCAAGTTTTAAGGGATCCTGGTTTAAAATTATCATATCTGCAATTTTCCCTTTTTCTAAACTCCCGCGTTCTTTTTCATCAAAGGAAGTCCAGGCCACTTCGTATGTATACATTTTTAAAGCATCTAAAATCGAAATAGATTGATCTGGATCATAAGGATGATTACAGGCCCCATATATCCCCTCGATTGGATCAGGATGGGTTACTGGAGCATCAGATCCGCCGCTGATATGTATTCCAGCATCTAAAATAGATTGCAGGGGAGAGCTTTTTTTGACACGGGGGCCAAGGATTTCATTTAAATATTCCACAGGTTCTAAGGGACTGATTAAAAAACCGGGTTGAAGCGTTATCCCAATTCCTAATTGGGCAATTTTTTTTAAATCATCGGGAAGAATCAGACAGGCATGAATAATCGTATGCCGATGATCTTTTCGTGGATAGTCAAGCAGTGCTGTCTCAATTGCTTTTACTGCCCGGGAAACGGCTGCATCCCCAATGGCATGCATTTGGATTTGTAAACCGGCACGATTAGCTTTTTTTGCAAATTCAAACACTTCTTCTTCTTTTTGGAAAAAAATACCATTATTATTCTGGTCATTATTGTATGGCTCATGCAATGCTGCATCACATGCACCAAAACACCCGTCAAGAGCTGTAGCAAAACATCCGCCAATGCGAGGCAGTTTGCGTTTTAGCACCTTTTCCACGGCCATGGTTTGAAAAAATAATCGTGTTTGAAATTGAGTTTTCTTTGTCAGAGCCCTGGCAATGATACTTACCAGTGTAATATCAAGATCTTTTGGAAACCCAATCCCCTCTGTTGCATGAATTAATCCAATTCCTTTTTGGGCTAACAGGTCAAAACTTTTAACGATACTTTTTACAAGGTCAAGCGGCGGAACCAATGATGCAGCATAATCAGTGCCTGCCAGATATGCCTCATTAAACAGATGGCCTTTATCCTCTTGAAAACCACGCAAATTTTTAATCTTGTCACCAAATTTTTCCAACATTTTTGTATTAAAGACTGCTGAATGCCCATCGTAACAGACAATGATTAATGGCACATCAGGACATACCTCATCCAGTTCTTGCTTTTCAATCAACCGCTTTTCTTTAACACTATGTTTAGACACTCCAAAGGCAATAATTGCTTTTAGTTTTTTATTCCTGGTCATGAATTTCTGGATAATTTCCTGGATTTCTCCAATGTCTTTTGCTTCTCTCACATCGAAATAAGAGACAGCAATCAGTGCCCAATTTGAGAAATGCATGTGCCCATCCCCAAAAGAGGGCAGCAAAGTACGATTCCCTAATTCCACCAGGGAATCATTTTTTGATAATTCCATTTTTTTATATTCTGGGGGTAGAGAATCTCCCAGATAGACAATACGTCCTTTATTTTCAACAAGATAATTATAAACAGTGTTGTCCTTATCCAAAGATAGTATTTTCCCATGAAAAATGCGCATAACACTAATTATTCCTTTTGTTTTGAATTAACCCATTCCTGGTAAACAGTGAAAAGTCGATTCGGGTAATCCGAGATGATTCCATCCACGCCATTGTTGAGCAGAGTCAGTATCTTGTCCTTTTCATTGACTGTCCATGGAATAACACGGATATTTTTTTGATGGCAGGTTTGAATAAAAAACAGGTTAGCATAAAGATGATAGGGTGAAATAATATCAGCCCCGGCTTTTTCTGTTTTTTCAATGATTTTAGTACGAATGCTGTTTAAACCGATCATCATTAAAATGCCTTGGACATGACTTGGTTGAAATAATGCAGAGGTTTTCAATGCAGGATTCCTTTTCTTGATCATAGGAAGCACTTCAAGAGCAAAAGATTGAACTATGGTTCTATCCACCACATCAGCATCTTCAATCAATTTTACCATGATCATTGCAAATTTTTCCAGATACTCCTGATTGGGTGCAGATTCAAATTTTGTTTCAATATTAAAGCGCAGTTTCGGGATATCAGGATGGTTGGCTTCATATTGTTTTACAAAATCGAAAAATTCAGAAAGTGAGATCAGTTTTGTACCGGGAACTATTGTTTGCTCAGGAAATTTTTTATTAATTAAACTTCCACAATCAAGTTTTTTGAGATCCTCAAGGGTCATATCAAGAATTCGGGTCGATTGGGCGGGATTTTTTTTAGAATCCAGGCATAAATCTGAATTTATGAAAGAGTTGTGGTAAACAATTAAATTTCCATCTTTCGTCAAGTTGGTGTCCAGTTCCAGAGTTGTCATTTTTTGTTCAATGGCATACGTAAAGGCAGGAATGGTATTTTCCGGGAAAAGTCCTCTTGCCCCGCGGTGTCCTTGCAGATCAATATTTGTTTTTTCAGGAAATGCCCGGGGCTGAATATCAGTGTTGCCACATCCGGCAATGAAGAACGTCATACACATAATTAAAGTGCAAAAATAATTCATAATCTCCTCTTGAGGTTCGATATTTTTTTTAAGAAGTATTGAGTTTAGAATTTTAAAATGGTGGGGTCAAGCCACAATATTTTGATTGGATTTATTGTTATATTTTTCCTGATTTCATCCCAGTTGTCGAGTCTGGCCAACCCTCATTTTCCAAAGTGATAAATCAGTATAACCTGCTTTCCTGCCGGCCTCAAGAAATCTTGCAGGCGCTTCAAAAACAGGTGCTTGACTTAAGACCAATGAACCCCAGTGCATGGGAATCAATGTATTGATTTTTAAATCCAGGCCAAGCTTTACTGCCTGCTCCGGTGTCGTATGTGCGTAATTTTTCATTGGATGGGGTCTATAAGCGCCAATGGGTAACAGGCCATAATCAAAAGGACCATAGTTCCGGCCGATCTCCTTAAAAAGGGAATGATAAGCAGTATCTCCGCTGAAATAGATTTTGGTTCCACGGCTATTTATGGAATAACCAGCCCATAGGGTTTTGTTACGATCAGATAAGCTTCGACCTGAAAAATGAACCGCAGGAAGTGAGGTTATTGTAATGGGCCCTGATTTTTTGGTGTCCAGCCAGTCAAGCTCGGTCACCTTTTTATATCCCAGTTCTTTACAAATCTTTCCAAGTTTCAATGGTACAATTATCCGGATGTTATGCCGAAGGGGCAGGGCCTTGAGAGTTGCGCTGTCCATGTGATCATAATGATTATGGGAGATGATGATCAAATCTATTTCAGGCAGTTTTTCCACGGAGAGCCCTGGTGGTGTATAACGCATAGGACCAAAGGGTGGAACCGAGGTCGCGTAATCTGATAAAAAAGGATCAAGTAGAATATTGATTCCAGATAAACGCAATAAAAAGGAACTGTGACCCAGCCATGTTATTTTGTCTCCATTTCCCGTTGCCTCGAGATTGGCCGCTGCCTGATCCTGACCGATAAAATGATCCTGTGGTACTTCAGGATCATTCCGGGATAATTCATGCCAGACATGCTTGAGCAAATTAGTGATACCGTGCTCATGGATCGGACTGCCCATAGGGTTCCTGAAACCTTCAGCAATGTGATGATAGGGTCTGCCTGGTAATGTTTCAGCTTCAGCAGTTTGAGACAGGGGTGCTGAAGAAGCACAGCCTGTGGGCCACCCGGTAAACCCCATAACTGCAGTCAGCAGGCCCATTTTTTTTATTTGCTTTAAAAACCGTCGTCGGTTCGTCAATTGTGTCATGAGATATCCTTTGTCCATGCCTTGGCAATGATGGGATTACGCTTAAAAAAATCTCTCCTGACCTCATCTTCAACCCTGTTCAATGGGCATGCAAAATTCATACACTGGGAACAGAGAAAAGTTCTTAATGTCATGAAAAAACCTGCAACAGTCAGAAGATAAACAATTAACAGAAATATTTGCAAGTCCAAAATCAGGAAAAACAGAGGAAATCCCCATACAAGAGCAAAACCTGAGAAAAATAGAATCTTTTCCAAAAACGTCATTGGACCGGGTCGATATTTCCATATTTTGGGTGCACCGTAATTTGCCCAACATTTTAAAGAACTTGTGTCTTCAGCATAATGGGGACAATGTGAACACATCACTCGGATTTCAACAAAACCAAAAAATCCGATGATTATTATCACCCATGGAATTAACCACATTTTATCCACATGATAAATTCCGGCTCCACCTAAGAGAAATGAGGGAGAGGAGATTAAAAGGAAATGTATTAAATCTGCGTGGGAGAAATGACAATGCAGGGTTTTGCTGACAGTGCAGTTATCACATGTCTCAGATATGCATGTTGCAATAGGTTTATTTGGATCTAAAAATATCATTTCATCAACTCTACATTAATTATCGGACGCTTTAGCCAAATAATTATATAGCCACGCGAATAGGGCACCGATGATAACACCGTCGAAAAAACCATAGACCAGTCCGGCCATGCTCCCCTGAGGAGAAATTGTTAAGCCTGGATATACCATACTCAATAAAGTCTCCTGGTTTGAATACCCCCGGGCCATTAACCACCAGGTGCTGACTAAAAGAACAAAACCATAAATCAGGCCGGAAGCTAGTGCAAATGCTTTGATATTGAATCTCATAATTCCTCCTTGTGAATTAATTTATTTAGGCAATCATACTTCCTGTAATTGTGAGAATCGACCGGAGTTATAACTTAGGACCAAAAAAATTATAAATAATTAACTTTTTTTTGGTTTAATTTGAATTTCTATATTCAGAAGGGGTTTTGCCGGTCATTTTGAGAAAGGAGGCATTAAAAGTTGATTTTGACTTGAAGCCAACGTCCAGAGCGATAGCAAGAATCTTTACGTCCTTATCCTGAATCAGCAATTCTTTGGATTTGGCGATACGATACTCATTTACAAATATTTTAAATTTTTTGTTTAATCGTGTATTAAGAAATTGAGAAAGTTGGTGGGGAGAAATATTCAGACACTCTGCCAGATGGTTTAATGAAAGGTTCTCGTCAAGAAACATTTGGTTTTGGATCATCAAAGTTTTAAGGTTGGTTTCGATCTGATCCAAATCCATACCCTGCAAATATGATCGCCTGGCCTTTTGTTTTTGAGCAGCCAGTTGGGCTGTTTGATAAAAGTTAGGATACTTAAAACTGATTAAAAACAAAAGAATGATCGTGAGTGAAATCAGCACTGAGGATAATGTGATAAAAATTGTCTTGTTGGAAATCACAGCAAGTATATCAAAGATTTGCACTAAAAAAAGAATGATGAAAAATCCTAAAAATGCCTGGGCAACAGGCTCTTTTTTGATGACATCCGGTTTCCATATTAATTGGGTTTGAATATTTTTCCAGATTGCAATCAGGTAACACAAAACACTTATGCTGCCGCCTGAGGTAATATACATATGGGCCTGGTTATAAAAGAATCCCGGCATGATATTTGTGGCTTTAGCTGGGAAAAAAAACAAAGCAAAAATAGTAGAAATAAAGGCAAGGCTCATTGGGAAAAAATGAAACAGATGAACTGCCTTAAAGGAAAAAGAATTTTGTAAAACAAACCTGACAAGCAAATAAGACAGGGGCCCCAATGAATATAAGGCTAAAACAAGGAGTGAATTCAGCAATATATAGTGGCCCAAAAGCTGAGATTGATACAATAGGGTATGTAGTTCAAAAAACGTAAAATTAAGAAATAAACCAAAGAAAAGAATATTTTTTATGGACTTGTGATTAACAATGAGCTGGCCAATTGCCATCAGTCCTGCCAGGAAAAATCCGTGCAGGGTGATACCCATTACCAACAATTCATATATGTTTATATTTTGATGCATTTTTTGCTTACTGCTGCAGCAGGCCTAATGCCATGATCACCGAACTTGGGATGAGCCTGTCGACGGATAAGTTATTGTGTAACAATTTGTGATCAATTCTCAGCATTGGTCTCAGCATTGGTCTCAGCATTGGTTTCTGAATCTTGTTTTATAATTTGGAGCATTTTTTTACGTATTACACCACTAAAAGGCTTAATAATCATCCAGTATAAGCCAAAAGTGAGTTTAGCAAATGGACTCATACATAAAACTCTTGTCTCAGTGCTTAATTTGATCTGATTTGAACTGAGTTCTTCGAGGTAAAAATTCCAGACAACCTTAACTCTTGCAGGATAACTATTATTGATAAAGTCATCAGGGCTCGTAATCGGTGCAATTTTATATCTTGCCCAAAATCCTATTAAGTTCTCTATCGGGATGTTTTCTTCGATATTAGTAAATCCCATATCTGAAATAAATCCCTGTAGATTCATTCTATTTGTCGGCAATCCCCTGATTTTGAATAGCCACTTAATCAAATTCGATTTTGACAAATCAAAATTTTTTGCCTTTTTATATACTTTCTCAATTGAACTATTAATTACAGTCTCATGATATTCTTTAAACGAATATCTTGGTAAATACTTATCAATTAATTTTACCTTAATCATAATTTTTAAACCCATATCTATAAAGCAACAAGTTTTTTAACATTTGTTGATCGTACCATCGAGATTTTTTTCTTTACGTTTTCCCAAAAATTCAATTTGTTTGTTAAAGCTATCTAACCGGCAAGCTGACAAGAATCGGATCAGTATTCGAGGTCCTTGATTTGTGCAGGATGATAATGCACATAAACTTTCCGAAGCATCTCAAGGTCTGAAATGAGCTTACTCTCAACTGTGTCGGCAATTTTGTCACCATCTTTTACTCTCAAATTACCATCAATGCCAATGGTAAGATTCACCACCAGGTAGGGGCCGAATCTGTGTGCATGGATGTCTTCGATTGATTTAATTTCCTCGACACCATCAAGAAGTTCATGAATCCGTTCGGCAATTTCTTTGCTGGGAACATTGTCCATGAGGTCTGAAGATGCTTCACGAAGAATATCCAGGCCGGTTTTGGCCACGATCAGTGCCACGACAGCACCTGCCACGGGATCACCCCAGGCTATTCCCAACATGTTGAGAAGAATACCGATTGCTGCGCCCATGGAAGCAAAAATATCATTTCGGTGATCCCTGGCCAGTGCGTTGACTGCAAGGTTCCCGGTTGCTTGACTAATGCGGGTTGCATGCTGTGTGAGAAAAATTTTAGAAATAATTGTAGCCAATGCCACAATGATGACAAACATTCGTAACTTAAACTGTGGGGCGGTTCCTACAAAAAGGTCGAATGCTGAATTGACAGAATCCCAAAATATGGCGGCTCCAGTGGTAATCACGAATGCACCAACAACCAAAGCCGCAATACTCTCCAGTTGATGATGGCCATAAGGGTGTTCAGAATCAGCGGGCTTACCCGACAGCCGAACAAAGATCTTCACCACAACAAAGTAAATAACGTCAGATACTGAGTTGATACCATCTGCAAGCAGCCCTTGACTATGCCCTATAATACCGGCTGAAACTTTTACGAATGCGAGAATAGCATTAAAGAACAGGCCAATATTAACAACTGATTCGGCGGCTCTCTGACGATCTTTGATATCGTTTTTTCTGTCGGTTATCATATTAATGTCTTTTTCTATAAATCTGCTGCTCTAAACATCCTGCATTGAGATCTTTATGTTGAATCTGTTTATATACGTTAGTACTTCCTAAAATTCAAAGGTATTTTCAAAATTATCGTTCTACCGATTGCACTAAATCAAAGGTCTTCGCCCCAGGCTTGCACTTAACTTGAACATCTGAGGTGTTATTTGCAGGATTTTTCTGGTAAAATCGTTCCTTTATTTCGTGGCAGTATCATTTGGAGAGGTTTCGAATTTTTATATTGATCAGTTCCGCCTCCTGATTCATGTTGAAAAAATAGAAATTATCCCGAGCCAGCATATAGGATTCGATTGCCCGGGATCGGTCCCTATTGGCCAGATAGACCTTGGCCAAACGCTCATATACTTTTGAGGCATGTTTCTCATTGAGATCAGATTTTTTTAATCCCTCCGCTGCCTTTTCCAGTATAGGAAGTGCCTCCTGGAGTTTTCCTGTCTTAAAATAGAACCAGCCCAGTCCAGCACAGACATAAGCATTTTCATCACGGGCAAGCCCGGCTTTAAGGATCTGAACTGCCTCGCTAAAGAGTTGATCCCGGGCTATTCGGTCACCAGTGGCATCATACACAGTACCAAGATGTTCAAACAGTTCCACAGTAGCCGGAGATATCAGTCGAGAGTTCTGCACAAGGGTTAATGCTTTTTTCAGTTCGGCTTGGGCCAGCGCTGTTTTGCCGTTTTTAAAATGGGCCCACCCGAGACTATCATGATAATCCGGGTTTTTCGGATCAAGGGCCACCGCCTTTTTGAGAAATTCGGTTGCAGTGTCGTAATCTCGGCCCTGCAACGCCATCTGATAGCCTAGGGAGTTAAGTGAAGCAGGATTTGAACTGTCCAAGGCGATCGATTTTTTCAAGACATCCATCATTTCATCAATTCGATTAAAGCGGCCATAGAAGTATGCCAGGACATCATAGAACAAAGCAGTTTTGCCAAACACGGCATTTGCCAGGTTCAGCGTCTCAAACAGCTGGTCCTCATCACTGACAGCAGCGAAATATGAAGCCTGCTCAACGTAGGACTCAGGAGTGTCAATGTCCAGATCAGTGAAACGAAAAGCCTGTTCTCCGGCACTACCTTTGGAAAAGGGGAATTCGGCCACCAATCCGACGGACATTGATGGGGACAGGCCGGGCCACTTTATGGTGCCCACTGAAACCGCCTTGCCCGTTCCAGCATCGGCATAGGCGATGAAATTATCCCTTTGACGAACAATGCTCACTGCGGCAATGGGATGATTCCAGGCGATTATTCGAGACTTGTAGGTTTGATTGCCCTTGGCAGGCACAAAACGGATTATCTGTCCATTTTGTGTCCGTTCCCATGCAAGCTGCAACAAAACGCCATCTGCACTGCGGATATAGATGGAGAAGCTGGAACCTGCCGTCTTGGGCAGATCGACCAACCGGGCCCTCACCTGGATCATGGCGTTGCTGACTTTAGTGGCAAGGCCGATCCGGCTGCCTGCCTTTACAACCAGGGCTGCGCTTTCCCTTCCATCGGCAGCGATATAACTTTCCGAGCGGCCGCTTTTGAACATCTCCCAACCTTCGGGAAGCCGGTATCCGGCCATTCCGGAAAATGGTCGGAACAAGACAAAAAACAAACATAAAAATAATATGCGCTTTAATAATGTCATTTTTCTCCTTTCCATACCAAAACCCTGTTCTAAACGATTCTGCCATACGGTTCGTCAGACTCCATAAAGCATTTTATTTGTTCAGATTTGGTGGCTCCGGGCTCTGGATCTACTGGATCATATCCTTGAAAAGAATATTATTCGCAGCCTCGATCTCACCTTTTTTCAAATTAGATTCCTTATACCATTTTCGATCATACAGGCCCTTTTCTGTCAGAGCGGTTTCAAGCTTCGGGTTTCCGGCAACATAATTCTGCACGGACTTGAGATAGTCACCGGTTTTTGACCCGACGTCATCGAGCCCTTTGGGAAGTCCCATCATCTTAAGCTGATAGTCGGCCATCTCCGGTGTGAAAATGGTTCCGCCCTTTATGGTGCCGATATCCCCCACAATGTTCATGGCGTCCTGCAATTGCTGCGGCGGGCCTTTGGGCGGATTCATGCCAAGCTGCCTGGCCGTGTTCTGCACGGCCTGTACACCGGGTGTAACCTGATTTTCCCATTGTTTGGACCACTGCCGCACCCCCTCTTCCTTCATGGCTGAACTGTAACTTCGCAGGTAGCCGGCCTTGGCAAAATTTCCTGTCGTCTCCGCCGCTTTTGCCGCCATATCGAGTTGATGGCCTTTTTCCAGCCACTCAAATCCCTTATGGCTATAGGTTTGTCCCAGATCCATGTTGTCGAGAAAAAGTTCACTCTTATGGGTAATGGCACTTTGTAGTTGGAAGGGCGAGCTACCATAAGCGTCAGCGCTCAGACGCCATGTAGGTGCCTGGTCGTTCATTTGCATAAATTTCACTTCCGGCGGTGTGTTGATCATTTTTGCCGGGTTTGAAGGATCGGGCATTTTGGGCCACAGAATATCGCTGACACCGTAGGGATCAAACTGCTTTAACGGTGGAGAGCCGGCAGCCTGGTAAAAGGACTTGCTCAAATCCTGTTTTAAAATATTATCTGGAACCTCTATTTTATCCCACTTGCCGGTTTTTTGATCAAAGTATTTCATGGTGGCCGACACATCCCGGTCAAAACTTGCGGTGTCCTTGACGCCCGGTTTTTTGTTGGTGGCCTCCAGTTTTTCCATTTTAAGATAATCATCGAGTTTATTCGGGGGGATGTCGATTCCCTTTTTGGTCAGGATATCGCGGTAGCGGTTTTTCAGCGCAGTTTCCATCAGATCATCACTTTTTTTGTAGATCCCGTCCATCACATTGTTGAACCCCTTGATAAATTCAGTATGTTCGGCAATGTTGCCGAGGGAACCGCTCTTGGTATTGAGCATTTGCATGGCATGCTTATCCTGAAAAACCTCCAGGGCGGCGTCCCGCAGTTTTGGATACTTGTCAATATCATCAATAAGGATATCTGAGATTTTTAGATTTTTGTTTGTTTTTTTGGCATCCGACATGGCCTCGGCAATCTCCCCCCTGAACCGGTTCACCTTGTCGAGTCCACCGCTTCTGCCCTTTAGTAAATCGAGTTCTGATTTTTTTAGCGCCGACGATGCCCCAAAGACCTCACCCAGATCATCCAGAATATTCTTGCCACCCCTGGTAATCTCCTCGCCGAATACATTTCCCGTCTTGATGCCCTTATAGGTGGAATAGGTGCCGTAGCCGATCAGTGCATCCTGGAACACAGCACCGAGAATGCCGTAAGGTGAAACGCCTTCCTTTCCGGACAGGTAGTCCTTGAAAAATTTTACAGTATTGGTCGGTACGTTCATCTCAACAGCCTCCCAGAGACCGGCTGCAACATCACCCTCTAAATATCCCTTGTAGCCATAGGCCGCAGCTTCCATCAGAACGCCTGCAGGACCGATAACCCCGGTGGCAGCCGCCAGCGCATCCTGGCATCGGTCCAGGTAAAACTGGGCTTCGATTTCATCTATTTCCGCATCGGCCGCCGCGGCCAGCCCCTGGTTGACTACGTGATGCTGCACAAAGCCGTTGTACATCCCGATCAGGTCTTCAGGTGTGCCGCCCATCGCAATGACTTTCTCCAGACGTCCCTCCAGCAGATCGCGCTGTTTCGGGGCAATATCAAAAACCTTTAGTTTTTTATCCAGGCCGTCCAGCAGTTCCCATTTTATCTTGGTGGCCGCCAGGGCCTGATCCGCGTGATATATGGCTGTATCCAGTGGCGGGTCAGCGTTTTCCTTCCAATAGTCAGTCCAGGCTTTCTGGGTCTTTATTTTCTGTTCGGCAAGCTTCTGCTCAAAGTTTGCCTTGATTTTTTCTTCGGACTGCCAGATATCTTTGTTCACCCACTGGCCGTAATCATCGCTCCACAACTGACCCTGCTCATTTTCCATTCCGTGTTTAGGTTGTCCCTTACCGTCCCATTTGGTGATGGCATCGCGCAGGGTTCCCTGAAAGGTCCCCAGTTTTGTTTTGGTGCCGTCCGCCATAACCATATGCTGGGTTTTCCCATCAATGCCCCCTTTGTTGTATTGCAGCATTGCATGGGCTCCCGCCGGAAGGTCGGAGGCTATTGGACCTTCGGACACCTCAGGAAAATCGAGCACGGGCGCTCCGCTCCCGTCAAGCTGCGGCGAGGTTATGGGTCCCGTACCCGGACCGATATAATTAAGACTTGGAATGTCGGGTTGCTCCGGACTTTGGTAACCGCCCAGCATATTGGCGATCCCTTCGACATCTTTTAACTGGCTTTCTTCCCGGGCCTGTTTACCGCCAAGACTTTTGGCCACATCGGTGAGGAAATCATGGGCCCAGGAGGTCGGTGGAACAAGTCCCAGTTTTTTATACAGCTCAGCGATCTCCTCGTCCATCACCAGGGCCGTGGCTGCATTTTGTACGGCAAGTTCAAGGGGGGATTCCGGCTTTTTGGCTGCGGGAGTGGGTGACACTGATCCTTTCGTGGTGCCGGGGCCCTTGCCGGCCATCTCAACAGTGCGGAGGCATTCTTTATCGGTGAGTATCCGGTAGCAGAGAGCCGTATATTCCGCTGTTGAAGAGGCTGCCGCTTCGGCGGTGAGTTTTTGACAATCAAGTTTTTTCAGTGCCGTTTCGGATAGCTGTTTGCGGATCGGCTCTTTTTTCCCCCCGGAATTTTCCGTGCTGGAAACAAAGCCGTGTTCCTGGTCTGTAAACTTGTCTCCTGATCTGGTGAAATTCGAAGTATCGGATTTTTGATCGATCCACTGTGGAGCTGGCTTCAGTTTTGCCAGAGGGAGTGATGCCAGCCGTACTTTCCCGGCCGATTGAGAAGCAGCAGGGGCATCGTCGATCCATGTCGGACCATCTCCGGCTGCATTTTGTTTGGCCATGGCCACCGTTTCATCCAGCCATTGCGGCCCCGCGGACTTCCCACCGGATATGCCAGGGGCGGCTTTATCCAGCCAGACCGGAGTGGTTTCAGGGCCGGTAACAGTTATCCAGCTCGGCTTGGTGCTGGCCGGCGGTGCCGGGGTATCGTCGGACAGCCATTGGGGGCCGGTTGCGGCCTTGGGCTGGGCCGTGTGCTGTCGCAGGGTCGGGGCAGGTCTTGTGGATGATTTGCCCGGAGCGGATCCACCAGCCACCGGTCTTATTGGTGTGGGTTTGGGCATATATAGTTGATAGGGCTGGGGCAACGGTGACCATATTTTGGGCACAGGTTTGGAAGTAACTGAAGGCCTGGAAGAAGGCGTGTGAGGAGCCAGGGGCTTGGGATGATATGGCTTTTGCCGCATCGTTCCCCAGTTGACCCTGCGTTTGGTTTTGATCACCTTGCCCGTGGATGAATTATATTTCATGCCGAACCGCTTGCCTTTATAAGAGACTGAGTCGGCCGCCTCCACGTCAAGGCCGAACAGAAAAACAATGCCTAAAAAAAAGAGTCCCGGTATCAGGGCCTTTGTGTTCATGACACCCTCCTGATAAAGCTATTTATAAAATAGAGGATGATCACGGCCTGACGGCACGCGCCCCTATATGATCCTTGCATTCCTTGCGCCAGTGACTTTTGTACACCTCAAATTGGCGGAAGTTGACAATCGCTGCCTGGCGAAAGCCTAAAAAATCGTTTTTATGTGACGTCCAATACCAAAAAGGCCCGCCCTCGGTAAAAATCGGATCAAGAGCAATCCCTATTCCTTTATAATCCTTGAGCGATTTGCTCCGGTCGTAAAGGGCCGATACTTCCTCGATGGTTGGCAGTCGCCAGTCGTTGTAGCCGCCGGTACGCAGCTGCAATACATAATCGTGCCCCGCCTCCCAGTTCACACAGTGTTTTAAATCAGTGAAACTGTCTTTTTGGGTCCACATCCGGCCGGTGGCGGCATCGGTCACAGTTCCATCCAGATTATCAGTGAAACGACCGTCTGCAGAACGGGGTTTGTCCTGAACCGCCTTTGACGGTTTTTTTGCCCCCTGGGCCACACCCACAATCGCCTGTCCCTGCCTGGGTGACGGTGACGTCTTGTATCCCTTAAACACCTCGTCACGTCGCATTACAGTTACCTCCGGCTAGACACCGACAACTTCCAAAAACTTGATTGTTACAGTGTCGGCTCCACCCGCCGTTCTTCCCTGGACGCCGACATCGATCATCTGGCTCACATCGGGCCACTTGAGACTGCCCACTTGAATAAAATTTTCCTCTGTTCCGGCTACCCAGCCAAAGAATGTGTCCTCTTTGCGCTGGAGCATGATGTCAAGATCTCCGGCCGATACCCGGAGTTTCTTTTTTCCCATGGATTCGCCCTTTTGTCGCAGATCCATGACAACGTATATGTCACCCTCCAGAACCTGTCTCTCCAGGGTAATGCTGCCGCCGGAAAAAGAAAACAGACAGCCAAAGGAGAGGTTTTTATCCCTGCTGCCGGCAAATCGCGCCAAAACATGTCCATCTCCCTGGAGTTCTCTTTTCACCTTGGTATTGACACCACTTGCTAAGGCCATGCTAAACACCGGCGTAAAGTGCCATGTTCCCTGGGTGATCCAGCCGCTGGGAAAGCCGGCGCTGCCCGGCCTAATTTTTTCAGCAGGTGGCATTCCTGTAACAGCCGTCGGCTGGGTCCAACCCCACAGGATAATCAAGAACCACAGTGAAAATTGTAAGAGATACTGCTTCCGGTTCCCCATTTTTTCCTCCTTAAAGTTTCCCGGCACGGGTTTTTTTCACTTTGTATTCAACGCTTTTGGGAGCGTTTTTTCCAATGGGTTCATAGCTCCCTGAAAAGCCTATGGTCTGGGCCTGTGAAAGTGACGGCCACGTCAGGGCCCCGATTTGTTGAACCCGCTTCCCATCGGCCACAATACCCTTGAAGATGTCTCCGCTGCGTTCCAGCCGAAGTTGCGCAACATTATGGCTCAAAGGGATTTCCCGTTTCCCCGAAGGCTTGCCCTGGAAAAACGTTGCAAATCGGGCAAGACTGCCGCTGTCCCTTTCGATCCGTTCCAGTTTCAGGCTGGCCCCGTCTTTTGTTTTTAGAAAAACGCCAAAGGCTGTTCCAGGCGTTTTGGGTCCAGAAAATTCGGCATTCACCACCACTTTTGAACCTGAGATAGCTCTCTGAATGTGCACCGAGGAATTATCGGCCAGAATGGCGTTGAATTTTTTAAAGGCAGCATCCGTTGATGGTTTATCCCGGGTCACAGAGCTCATGAAATTTCCTTCATGGATTATTTCCCACCCGTCCGGGATACTTTTGTCTTCAACAGTCACCTTGATCCGGTCAACCTCGATATGCATGTTCCCCCAGATATAAGGTCCCACCTTACGGATAAAAAAGGGTTCGTATGGAACGGTCTTTACCTTCTGGTCATTCACGAACATATGGAGAAGGGTGCCTTTTTTGGCCACTTTAAGCGAGTTTGTCACACCATTACCCTTTTTGACATGCAAAGAATCGGTCAAGGGCACATAGATTACCCACTGGTTATGTACTTTCCTGGCATAGGCGAACTTTCCTGTTGGCCCGTATGCGTAATAGCATCGCATAAGAGCCGTATTGTCAAACCAGATCATCCCGGTATCACGATTTTGATCACCTGCAACCAGACGGATATCCGTTTCAATGGAGAAATCCTGAATCGGGCTGATTTCCCGTATTGGAACATAGGAATAAAAAACATTAAGATTATTATCATGCTGCTGCATAATGTATTTACCATCCCTGATTTCTGCCTTGCCTGTCTTGTTCTGCCCTATCCACCAGTTATTGTGCCTGCCGTTGAATTCATCCAGATAGACAACCTGACCGTCTGCCATGAGTTGAGCAGAGGAAGACAATACAATCAAAAAAATAAGGGAAAAAATGGTTTTACTCTTCATAAATTCTGCCTCCAATAATTAGGTTTCGCTTCATTCATAAAGATATTTGGAAGGTCATTGCAGTATCCGACCTTTTTCTTTCGCTGGCGGCGGTGGTAAAATTAGAATCAGAAATTATAACACAGAATATTCAACACTCTCAGCCGGTCAGCTCAATCAGAAAAAAACGAGGCCTAAAATTTATTTTTATCTTTTCAGATTCTTCATGTCAAGACAGCTTTTTCTTTTTTACTAATAGTCTCAAAGTCGCTATAATAATTATCTACTTTTATGCTTGGATAATAATTTATCCAGTTGACCGGCAAATGCATTCCGGTTTTTTTGATTCAGTGCTGGAGGGCCACCCGTATCGATTCCGCTTGCTCGCAGAGTATCCTTGAAATTTCTCATGTTCAGGCGTTCTCTAATATTATCCGGAGAATACAGTTCCCCACGAGGATTGAGTGCATCGCCTCCCTTTTCTAACACCTGAGCTGCCAATGGAATATCACTTGTGATGACAAGGTCTCCTGGGCCAACCCTCTTAAGGATCTCTTTGTCAGCCACATCAAAACCAGATGAAACTTGCAGCATTTTAATACAACGCAATCGGGGTACAAACATTGTTTGATTAGCAACAAGCGTCAAATGGATACCGGTTCGCTCTGCAGCTTTAAATAAAATTTTTTTAATCACAGAAGGGCAAGCATCTGCATCCACCCATATCTTCATTTCATACCTACGATTTTCGTTACAGGCTCATACGTGCCACGTAAACAGCACCTTCAGAAGAGCCTCCGGTTAAAGGATTATCAAACTCAATGGTGTGCGACTCAGCGCTTTCAAAAACCCTATCCAAAAGGTTGGTAAAAGATTCTTCCGGGAAACCATCTGCCCAGAGGCCAAACACCCCGCCAGGTTTCAAATGCTGGGCAAGCTCCTTTAGCCCTTCCTCGGTATAGAAACGCGTGTTCGTTTGGTGTAATACGTTCGTCGGAGTGTGATCTATATCTAAAAGAATGGCGTCATGTTTATTGGCAGGATACTCTGGGTCAAAGCTTTTGGACACGTCTTGGGACAGGGCAAAAAAATCGGCATGCACCAGTCGACAGCGAGGATCTTTTGTCAACACCTTTCCCAGCGGGACAAGTCCGTTTTGATGCCACTGGATCACCCCCTCTAAATACTCCACAACAACGAGCGATGTTACACGTTTATCTTCCAATGCGGAAACAGCTGTGTATCCAAGCCCGAGTCCACCGACCACAACGTCGAGGTCTTTTCTATCCAACCCGCCAAGCCCAAGCTTTGCAAGCTGAACTTCTGCCTCATGAAACAAGCTCGTCATCAGAAAATACTCTCCAAGCTTGACCTCGTAAATATCAAGCCCCCCGAGTTGAATCAAACGACGGCGCCGCAACATCAAGTCTCCGATAGGCGTAGATCGAAAATCTAATTCCTCGTACATCAAACTCATTTTATCTGCCTTTTTTTTTCTGAATCTTGTATGCCGTCCCCTATTCGGATCAACAATAATTATGTCACATTGGAATTTTTATGTGTTGATCAATAAAATAGGCCGACAGGACTGTGTTTTAAACAATGATGGCTTTTGTCTCAATGTATTCGTGCATGGCCTGATCCCCCCATTCGCGGCCATTTCCGGATTGTTTGAAACCTCCGAAAGGTGCCTCTATATTAAAATAGCTTCCCTGGATATAACATTGTCCTGCTCGTATTTGCCTGGCAATTTTCAGTGCACTTTCTTTGTTTTTGGCATACACCCCGGACGATAAACCATATACAGTGTCATTTGCCATTTCAATGGCGGTTTCGATATCGTCGTAGACAATCATACAAAGCACTGGGCCAAAAATTTCTTCCCTGGATATGATCATTTCATTGGATACATCTGCAAAAATGGTTGGTCTTACATATGCTCCACATTCAAGGCCTGAAGGCATTTCAATACCGCCGGTGACCAATCGTGCACCTTCTGCAAGGCCTTTCTTGATATAATTCAATACGGTTTGCTTTTGAGAAGCAGATGCCATGGGGCCCATGGTAACGTCACGATCATTTGGATCACCAACAATATTTTCTTCTGCTATTTTCCTGGCGATGGTTATGGCTTTTTCATAACAATTTTTGTGTATGAACATACGCGTCAGCGCATTACAGGTTTGACCCGTGTTCAGCATGACATCTTCGACACCGTAACGAACTGCAGTTTCAAGATCAGCGTCTTTGGTTATGATATATGGAGATTTGCCGCCAAGTTCCTGGCATACGCGTTTTACAGTAGATGAGGCAGCAGCGGCAACCTGGATTCCTGCAGCCGTCGAACCGGTAAAGGAAACCATGTCCACACCAGGATGACTGCTCAATATTGGACCAATTACACTGCCCGAGCCACTGACCAGGTTAAACACACCGGCTGGCAACCCCACTGCTTCAAAGATTTGTGCCATAATATAATCCTGCAGCGGGGTTTGTTCCGATGGTTTTGCAACGATGGTGCAGCCTGCTGCAAGTGCTGGAGCAACTTTACCAATTAATTGATGCAAAGGGTAATTCCATGGACTAATAAATACACAAACGCCGATGGGTTCTTTAAACAACAAAACCCCGTTTTTTTCTTGAATTTCGTCCATAATCCTGGCCCGGTCTGCATAGTACCGCATGGCAGCAATCGGCTCATCAACGTGCAGCCCGGCAGCAAGATGACGGGGACAGCCCATAGTGATGACATGGGCATCAATTAAATCCTCGGAGCGGCGCTGCATCTCATCTGCAACTTGATGTGGTCAAGAAAAAAAGACACCAAGTTAAGCAACATTCAATTCAAGCCTTTTTTTTACATAAAAAAAGCTCTTGCAAAAATTCCATATTTTGTTATTTCATTCATGCCGGATCGGGGGATAAGGCAATGCTGGGAAGCAACCTGAGCACCGAATCTGGTGACTTATGCATGTGATCGAGCATGGAAATGCTCGGTCATATTCACATGCATTAGTCCATAAAGCGTTAAATCCCGGGGGTTTGGGGGCTGGCCCCCTTATAGTAATTGTTTTACAATTCATTTTTAGGCAACCTTTTTATACTTGAGATTTTTTTCAAATTCATTTGGAGAATTATATCCTATTGATGAATGCAACCGATTACAATTGTAAAACATTTCGATATATTCAATCACATCAGACCTTGCCTCCTTTTTTGTTGAATAAGTTTTTTTATAAACACATTCTGTTTTTAAAGTATGAAAAAAACTTTCTGTAACTGCGTTATCCCAGCAGTTGCCTTTGCGGCTCATACTACCAATAAATCTGTATTCATTTAGTAATTCTTGATATTCATGGCTGGCGTATTGACTTCCACGATCTGAATGATGGATGAGATCTTTGCCCGGTTTTCGTTTCCACCATGCCATTTTTAATGCATTTTTTACCAAAGATACCCTCATATGGGTGTCAATAGACCAACCAACAATTTTCCTGGAAAAAAGGTCTATAACCACTGCTAAAAATAACCAACCCTGGCGAGTCCATAAGTATGTAATGTCGGTACACCAGGCCATATTAGCTGATTTTACATCAAAATTTCGATTTAAAATATTTTTAGCCACAGGAAGGTTATGTTTGCTATCTGTGGTAATTTTAAATTTCCTTTTTGTTTTAACGCTTACACCTGCTTTAAGCATTAGTTTTCTGGCTTGATGCCTTTTTGTTTCCTGTCCGTCTTTACTCAATTTTTTTGCAATCCTTCGGGCTCCATAGGAACCTCGACTTTCAACGAATATTTCTTTAACCTTTGAAATTAATTTAAAATCCTGATCAATTTGTTTTGTGGCTTGAATTTTTAAATATTTATAAAAGCCACTTCGGCTCACTTCCATAACTTTACATAATACAGTTATGGGAAAGGCCTTCATTTGCTGCCGAATAAAGCCAAATTTTAATTTGACTCCTTTGCAAAGAAGGCCGTCGCTTTTTTTAATATTTCTCTCTCCATTTTCAGGCGTTTGACTTCTTTGCGGAGTTTAAAAAGTTCTTCTTTTTCAGGTGTCATTTTTCCTTGACCTGGGAATGCATGATTACCTTCTGCTTCAATTTCCTTTTTCCAACGTCTTAATGTACTGTGATGTATATCAAGGTTACGGGCTGCTTCGGATATTTTGTATCCTTCTTTGATTATTAAATTAATAGCATCTTTCTTAAACTGTTTTGAATATTGTTTTCTCTTACTCATTTTTTTTCCTCCAAAAGTGGTTTCTTATACACGCTTTTCGAGGTGTCCGCTATACCTTTACCACATCAATTTAAGATGGCTGAGATTAGTTGACATTGTGTTTGAACTATATCCAACCTGTGTGGCAATAAACTCAGTAATGTTGACAGGAATAATCTCTTCGCAGGATTGAATTTTTTTTCTGTCCAAAAACTGTGCAAAAAACTTCATCACCATCTTTTGTCTTCTCATCCATGCGGAACGGCGGTTTATTTTTTTACTGTACTCAAAAAAACCATCTATGATCTTGCGGTACTTTAATGGCCACTCTACTTTAGGTGACATCATTCTGCGTGAAAATATCTGGCCGAATCGTTTATAATCATACAGCACACGGATAGCTCTGAATTCGACCCGCAGTTTGTGCGGCAACTTATCAGGATTTCTTGTTTCGGGAATACCGCAGCATTCTTTCAAATAAAGCATCCCGAGTTCCTCAGAAAAATACTGCTCATTTGAATACTCTAAAAATCTTCGCCAGACTCCACGGTAGTGGGAAATACTTGATTTGCTGTACCTAAGTTGAATCAAGTGCTTTTCCACTTGCTCAGTCAAATCTTTGATTTTAGTTTTTTGTTCTGGTTGTAGCGATTCTTGCATAATTTCATCCTCCTCGTAAAAATAATTAATTATTTGTCTGTTGTTTTGTTTTAACAACATCAATAATTTTATAATAAAATTATGCGAAGTTGATGGTATAGGAATTAATAAAAAGTGTTTATTATCTCAGTAAGATAGAAAAATAGTATGTTCGCTTGTTTGCATAAGTACTTACTTTGCATAATATCGATTATGTAAAGCTTTACATAACCGATATACACATCGGGTGGCCATCTCAAACAATAGGATCAAATCCATTGATAATGATGAAATTAGTTTTGAATATAAGGACAGGACGGATAACGATACGATCAAAACTATGACTATCTCAGCTTATGAGTTCATCCGAAGGTTTTTACTTCATGTGCTTCCAGAAAATTTTATGAAAATCAGATATTTTGGGTTTTTATCACATAGGAACAAAAAACAGGCGATTAAACTGATACGAAAGTTCATTGGCCCTGATATGCCTTTGCAAGAAAAAACAAAAGAGACTGTTCTTGAAATGATGTTGCGTTTGACAGGCCAGGATATTTCTTGTTGTCCAATGTGTAAAAAGGGGAAAATGACGATCATTAAAGAGTTACCAAATCAGTTTTTAAATTCTTCCTGATAGCGATTTTAATGAGAGTGCAGGACAGCGGGAATCGCCACATTAGCGATACCGGATGGTTATGTCTAAAACGAAAAATGGGATACAATCAAATGGAAAATATACATTTTGAGATGGATATCTTTTACAGAAAAGAATGGAAATATCACTTTTTCCAAAATAAAAGTTTGTTGTTAAAAAATTATTTTTGATTAATGAACCAAGAGCAAATTATATAATCCCCATAGCCCCACCTAATCATTCAGTTCACACATTTTATCAATCATTGAAAAACGTTATCGCTATTTTTAAATCTTGGGCAATGATAGATAAAACGCTCTTCTATAAGTCATCATATTTTAGTCCCGGGTTTGGCATAAGGTTGAAATTAAATTTGCAATAGATTCCAATCTAATGTACTCTATTTTCAGTAGGATAGCCAAATATAGAACATTCTGGTGATTTTAATTGTTTTAAAAACACTTGGACTATATAAAAAAGCAGGAAAGAATCCAGTGAACCAAAAGGCAATAATTGATTTTTGGGCATCCGAAGCAGAAGAATCGCTTCATGTCGCAGATCATCTATTTGAAAAGAAAGATTATTCATATGCACTTTTTTTTGGTCACCTCGCTGTTGAAAAAATCTTGAAGGCTGTATTTGTCAAAAACAAAAATGAAGCTGTGCCCCGTTCTCACAATTTGTTGAGATTGGCAAAAGAAGCTAATATTGAAATAACTGAAGAGCAAAAGCATACTTTAATAAGAATAACAGCATTCAACCTTGAAACCAGATACCCTGACTACAAAAAAGAATTCAGGGAAAAATGCACCTTGCAATTTACTGCAAGTGAACTTAAAAAAATCAAAGAGGTCTTCATATGGCTGAAATCGAATCTGTAGTTTTTAAGAAAGTCCAATCATTTCTCGAAAAACTCCGCCTCACAGGATTTCATATTTCCAAAGCCTATATTTTTGGTTCCTATGCCAATGGAAAAGAGGATCAGTGGAGTGACATAGATGTTGCAATTATTTCCCCCCAAATAAGTAACGACCGTTTTGAAGAACGTATAAGATTGACCGAGCTTGCAGTATCTATTGATGATAGGATCGAACCATTGCCGTTCAACCTTGAAAGTTTCAGTGATGATGATCCTTTTGTTCGACAAATAAAAACGGAGGGAGTGGTAATCAATTAAATTTCACTCTTTTTCCGCTTTACATATCGGCTTTAGGATTTGTTCTTCAAAAAGGTTCCATAAAAAAGCGAATTCCAAATTCATTCAAAACAGTTGAGCAATAAGTCCTTTATACACAAAGGGTGAGGGCTATAACGTGTAGGGCTCTCTTTTACTAAAAAACATACACCACAAGATTTGGTATCTTTATTTTTTTCTTTGGCGATGAAATTCATTTTCAAAATTCGGATCAAAAAGTTTAATTTTTTCAGGTTGGAATTATTTAAAAAGACCAGACTACTGGCTAGAAGTCTATGCTTATCAGAATTTAAGAAAGACCCCGGGTTATCCTATGTAAAGGACATCTGGTTTTTCAATGATCAATGTTCTTCTGACAATACTCAGGGTTCTTTTTTCATGCATTCTGTTTACCATATTTCCGGTAAATCTTTGGTTTGTGCTTTGTTCAAGTCAAGTTTTACCGATGCTTTTTGAACTTTTAAGGGAATGTCGGTTAATAAAGTCAGACCATTAAGCAAAAAAGATAACCATTTCAAATGTTTAGATAGGTTTTGAAAATTATCTCCACTTGTTCTATAAATTTATAGAACAGGTCACCTGCTTCCTTAGAAACCAGGGAGCCCTATCTTTGCTAACCTCTATGGAATCAAGCTTTGACAGCAATCTATGCACTTTTTCAAAGGTGGTTTTGCCTACCGTCAAAGACCAGGAGTTTTTGCCTATCTCCCCAAATTAAGAGAAACTATCTGAAAAATGTTAAAATAATCACACTCAACATGTGGTGTTATAGATCCTTTCATCACCCAAGTTGCAGGGAATCCTTGATACTATTTTTTTTGCATGCGATTGAGTTGTGCTTTCCTGCGTGTTGTCTGGGTGTGTCTTGACGAATTAATATGGAATCATTAAACTGTCAGGCAGTATGAGGATTTAAAATAAACCGGTTGCTTATATACCAGGACAGATCTGAATGAATGAAAATCCATATGTTTTTAAAATCCAAAGGTATTCCATCCACGATGGTCCTGGAATCAGAACCACGATCTTTTTTCGCGGTTGTCCTTTGTCCTGTTATTGGTGCCATAACCCTGAAAGCCAGGCAATGCCTTTGAAAATCAACATGGAAGATATGGACAAGGCTGCTGATTTTTTGATGGATGTGATAGAAAAAGATCTTATTTTTTATGATGATTCAGGTGGCGGTGTTACTTTTTCAGGGGGAGAACCCTTGTGCCAGCCTCAATTATTATTCAGACTTCTTAAACTGTGCCGGAAAAAAGAAATTCATACCTGTGTGGATACTTCAGGATATGGTGAAGCCAAGGTGATTTTGAAGGCAGCTCAAATAGCGGATTTGATTTTTTATGATATTAAATTAATGGATGAGAAAGCTCATAAAAAATATACGAGTCAAAGCGTTGCCCCTGTGCTGGATAATTTAAAACAATTGTCAAAACAAAAGTCTGACGTCAGGTTGCGGTTTCCCCTTGTCCCTCAGATGACGGATACCAATGAAAACATTGAAGAAATTATGGCTTTTTTAAAAGAAAATACAATTTACCGGGATATTCATATTTTGCCGTTTCATAAGGCAGGGGAAGGAAAATATAACTCATTGAATATGAAAAATTATATGAAAGATATACAAGCTCCGTCTAAAGAAAAGGTGGAAAAAATAAAAGAACAATTTGAGTCCAATGGATTTAATGTTACTATTGGCGGATAAAGAAATTGCCAGGAAAAAAAGGTGAATAAAAAACGGCGGCCAAATAATGAATTCAAGAATTAAAAGCTTACGAAAAAAGACCCGTGATAAAGAGGTAACCATCTCCCATGAAAGGGCGGATCTTGTTACTGATTTTTATAAAACCCATGTCAGCATGGATAAATCCATCCCGGTTCAAAGGGCATTGTGTTTAAAATATGTGCTTGAAAATAAAAAAATATTTATTGAAGAGAACGAACTGATTGTGGGAGAACGCGGACCTGAACCAAAAGCGGTTCCCACATATCCTGAAATATGTCTGCACTCTATGGAAGATCTTGAGATTTTAGATTCAAGACCCAAGGTGGCCTATAAAGTTTCAGAGGAAACAAAGTCAATCTATGGGGAAAAGATAATTCCTTTCTGGAAGGGTAAAACCATAAGAGAAAAGATATTTGAATCCATGGAAGATCAGTGGATTGATTCTTTTAATGCCGGGATTTTTACCGAGTTTCAAGAACAGCGATCCCCGGGCCATACTGCCGGCGGGGACTTGATTTATAAAAAAGGGTTCAATGACCTGAAAAAAGATATCAGGCAATGTCTGGAGAGGATTGATTTTTTTAAGGATAAAGAGGGCCTTGAAAAACAAGAGGTGTTAACTTCCCTTGATATTGCAGCAGATGCCCTGATCGCTTTTGCGAGGCGTCATGCAGATGAACTGGAGCGCTTGGCTAAAAATGAAACAGACTCCAAACGCAAAGCCGAGCTTGAGAATATGGCCAGTGTCTGTCAAAAAGTACCTGCCAATAAGCCTGCAACCTTTCACGAGGCATTGCAGTATTATTGGTTTTTGCATGTGGGGATCATAACTGAACTAAATCCCTGGGATGCCTATAACCCTGGCAGGTTTGATCAGAATCTGTATCCTTTTTATAAAAAAGATATTGAGAATGGAACACTCACCAGGGAAGAAGCAAAAGAGCTTTTGTGCTGTTTCTGGATAAAGTTCCATAACCACCCAGCCCCTCCAAAGGTTGGTGTAACAGCAAAGGAAAGCAATACCTATGTTGATTTTTGCCTGATCAATCTTGGGGGTGTTACAAAGGATAACCAGGATGGCGTAAATGAATTGACCTATCTTGTTCTTGATGTGATTGAAGAAATGAGGCTTTTGCAGCCAAGTTCCATGATCCAGGTGTCACGGAAAAACCCGGACAGGTTTATCAAACGGGCATTGAAAATTATTGCCACAGGATTTGGCCAACCCTCTGTGTTTAATACGGATGCCATTGTCCAGGAAATGATCCTTCATGGCAAATCAGTGGAAGATGCGAGAAAAGCAGGAGCTTCAGGCTGTGTGGAAGCAGGTGTTTTTGGAAAAGAGTGCTATATTTTGACAGGATATTTTAATCTTCCCAAAATTTTTGAACTCACCCTTTACAATGGATGGGATCCAAGGACAAAAAAGCAGATCGGTCTTAAAACTGGAGACCCGAAAAGTTTTGAAACATTTGACGATTTTTTTGATGCCTATAAAAAACAATTGGAATATTTTGTTAATATTAAAATCAAGGGCAGCAATATTATTGAACAGATTAACGCAAAGTATATGCCTGTTCCCTTGCTTTCCATTGTCACCCAAGATTGTATAAAAAATGCAAAAGATTATAACCAGGGTGGTGCAAGATACAATACTTCCTATATCCAGGGCGTTGGAATGGGAACTATTACGGATTGTTTTTCATCCTTAAAATATAATGTGTATGATAACGGCCACGTTTCCATGGAAGGGCTTGTTGATGCTTTGAAAGAAGACTTTAAGGGAAACGAAATTTTGCTTCACCAATTGGATCAGGCCCCTAAATATGGAAATGATAATGATTATGCCGATGATATACTTAAAATGCTTTTTCATACATTCCATGGATTAGTGACTGACAAACCCAATGCAAAAGGAGGGGTTTACAGGATTAATCTTCTGCCCACCACCTGTCATGTTTATTTTGGTGAGATAACAGGTGCTCTGCCTGATGGAAGAAAAAAGGGAGTACCCCTTTCCGAAGGGATATCGCCGGTCCAGGGAGCAGACCGTTGTGGCCCGACCGCTGTATTAAAATCCGCGGCTAAAATTGATCATTTGAAAACAGGGGGAACCCTTTTAAATCAAAAATTTTTACCCGAGCTTTTTAAAGAGGAAAAAGGGCTTCAGGCCATAGTGCATTTAATCCGGTCCTATTTTAAAATGGATGGTCATCATGTGCAGTTTAATGTGGTGTCTGAAGAGACCTTAAAAGATGCCCAGAAACATCCGGAAAATTATCGGGATCTGATTGTCAGAGTTGCAGGATACTCAGATTATTTTGTGGATCTTACAAAGGCTTTGCAGGACGAGATTATGCATCGGACTGCCCATAACATTAATTAATAGATGGGGTCAGGCTTGCATAGTTGCGTTTATTACTCAATAAACGCAACTATGCAAGCCTGACCCCACTATCTTTTAAATAAAAAAGCAGGCGGCAAAGTGCCCCTTTTCATGTTCAAGAAATTCAGGCTCTTTTTGTGAACAGATGTCCTGACGCTTGGGGCACCTTGTATGAAACCTGCAGCCCGTCGGGGGGTTGATTGGACTTGGCACATCCCCCATCAAAGGCTGTGTTTTGTTTTGAAAGTTGGGATCAGGCATGGGTGATGGCGATAAAAGGGCAATGGTATAAGGGTGTAGAGGATTTTTATACAACTCTATTGATTCAGCAAATTCAACTATTTTTCCAAGGTACATGACAGCAACTCTGTCGGAAATATATTCCACCACATGCAGGTCATGGGAAATAAACAGATATGTCAGATTGAACTGTTCCTGAAGATCTTTTAAAAGGTTGATCACCTGTGCCTGGATGGAGACATCAAGGGCTGATACAGCTTCGTCACAGACAATGAATTCAGGTTTCAAGGCAATGGCCCGGGCAATACCGATTCTCTGCCTCTGCCCGCCGGAAAACTGGTGGGGATACCTTCGCATATGCTCCCTGCCAAGTCCTACTGTTTCCAATATTTCAACAACGGCCTTGTCCCTTTGCGTCCTGCTGCGCATCCCATGGACCAGAAGGGGTTCTCCTACGATTTGGGAAACAGATTTCCTTGGGTTAAGAGAGGAAAAAGGATCCTGAAAAATAATTTGCATCTTTTTTCTCAGCCGGCGCATGGCTTTGTGGTCAAGATCCTGAATTCTCAAATCCTGAAAAAATACACTGCCTGATGTTGGTTCTTCCAGTCTTAAAATCGCTCTTCCAAGGGTTGACTTGCCACACCCTGATTCTCCCACAAGCCCAAGGGTTTCTCCCTGTCGAATGGTCAGGCTGACGTTATCCACGGCTTTTACAGAGGCGATTTCCTTCATGAAAATACCGCCTTTGATGGGATAATACTTAACCAGGTTTTCTACTCTGAGTAATGGTTTGGAATTATTAACATCAAGCATATTTTAAACACCGTACTAAATGATTTTCACCTAAATTATAAATCTGAGGAATGGTGGTCAGGCAGTCCTTGAACATGTCCGGGCAGCGATTTGAAAAATAGCAGCCGCGGGGAAGATTGAATAATGATGGAACCGAACCTTTTATGGTTTTAAGCCTGTTCATCTCCATATTTTTTCCCAGAACTGGTATGGACTCCATTAACCCTATTGTATAGGGATGCCTGGGGTTGGCAAACAGAGTTTTGACATCTGTGAATTCAACGATTTTCCCTGCATACATTACTGCCACCATCTGGGCCATTTGTGCAATGACTCCAAGATCATGGGTAATAAATAAGATGGCAGCGCCTGTTTCAGCTTTCAAACGATTCATCAGGTCAAGTATCTGGGCCTGTATGGTAACATCCAGTGCTGTGGTGGGTTCATCGGCAATCATAAGTCTGGGGCTGCATGCCAGTGCCATGGCAATCATAACTCTCTGGCGCATCCCCCCACTCATCTGGTGGGGATAATCATGGGGCCTTTTTTCCGGATCAGGAATTCCAACCTTTTTGAACATTTCAATTACGCGGTTCTTTAATTCTTTTTTGGAAATGTTTGTATGAAGCTCAATGACTTCTGAAACCTGATCTCCCACAGTAAAAACAGGATTTAAAGAGGTCATGGGTTCCTGAAATATCATGCTGATTCGGTTTCCCCGGATTTTTCTCATCTGTTTTTCAGTGTTTTGTACAAGGTCTTGTTCGTCAAAGAGAATCTTCCCGCCAATAATTTTCCCTGGAGGCTGTGGGATCAGCCTCATTATTGAATGGGCTGTTACGCTTTTCCCGCATCCTGATTCTCCTACCAACCCCAGGGTCTGGCCGGGTGCAATGCTGATACTGACATTATCGACAGCCTTGGCAATCCAATCCCTGACGAAAAAATGCGTTCTAAGTTTTATTATATCCAGTAGCTTATTGTTATCCATTTTTAATCTCTCAACCAGTTTTAGTCTCTCAATCTGGGATCAAGTGCGTCCCTCAATCCATCGCCAAACAGGTTGAATCCCAAAACAGCAAATAAAATAGCAAGCCCAGGCAGGGTCATAACCCATGAGGCCCTTAAAATCAATGATCTGCTCTGGGCAATCATTGCACCCCATTCAGGCGTGGGTGGTTGTGCGCCCAGACCCAGAAAACTTAAGGCTGCCGCATCAAGAATAGCACTGGCAAAATTTAAGGTTGTCTGGACAATGAGGGGGCCCAGGCAATTGGGAAGAATAGCCAGAAAAATAATTCTGAATTCACTTGCCCCGATGGCCCTGGCAGCAGTAACATAGTCTTTCTCACATTCTTCAAGCACACTTCCCCGGACAATTCGTGCAAATCTTGGGATATAAGTTATTCCGATGGCAATCATGGCATTTTCCAGGCCGGGTCCAAGATAGGCAACAATCACGATGGCCAGAAGAATATAGGGAAATGAAAGAATAATATCCATGATACGCATGACAATATTATCTATCCATCCTTTTTTATATCCTGAAATAGCACCGATCAGGGTCCCAAAAAAGAATGCAATACTCACACTGATGACGGATACCAGAAGAGAGATTCTGGCTCCATAAATCAATCTTGAAAATATGTCCCGTCCCATGTCATCCGTGCCCAGATAATTTTTGGTAGTGCCGCCCTCATACCATACAGGTGGTTTAAGCTGGTCATAAAGTGAAATCTCTAATGGATCATGGGGGCTGATATAAGGGGCAAAGGTTGCAACCAGGAGGAAAACAACAATAATAAACAGGCCGGCAATAGCTGTTTTATTCCTCCACAACTGGCTGAGCTGTTCCAGCATGGGATGCCGGTCTAAAGGGTTTTTATTTATTATTTTCTTGTTCATAAACCTTACTTTTGGATTATTTGATACTGATTTTAGGATTTATTACAGCATAGAGAAGATCAACAAACAGGTTGATCACAATAAAGATTGTGGCAATAACCAGTGTGCCTCCCTGTATAACCATGTAATCCCTTTGCATTACTGCTTCATACATCCACTTGCCTACTCCGGGCCAGGCAAAAATAGTCTCGGTTAAGATAGCACCGCACAAAAGTACACCAAACTGAAGGCCTATGGTGGTGACAACGGGAATCAATGCATTTCTCAATGCGTGTTTGTACACCACTTTGAATTTGGAAAGGCCTTTGGCCATTGCAGTTTTAATATAATCCTGCCTTAAAACCTCAAGCATGCTGGATCGGGTCATCCTTGCAATAATCGCCGTGGGAATAGTACTTAAAGTAATAGCCGGCATGATCAAATGCCAGATTGAATCCTTGAGCGCCACCCAGTTTTTTGTGAGAATGGAATCAAGTACATAGAAATTTGTAATGACTTCAAGATCGATCAAGACACTCAAACGCCCGGATATGGGAAGCCATCCCAGATTGACTGAAAATATTAACATGAGCACCAGGCCAAGCCAGAATATCGGCATACTGACACCTGTCAAAGCGCCGAGCATGCTAAGGTAGTCGAAAATTGAATATTGTTTTGTGGCTGAAACAATCCCCAATATAATCCCCACAAAACATGAAATAAACAAGGCACAGACAGACAATTCCAAGGTTGCAGGAAATCTATGTTTGATCTCTGTCCAGACCTTTTGCCTTGTAAAGATGGTTTCGCCAAGATCTCCTTTCATCAGCCGTTTCATGAACATGCCGTACTGAATATGAAGCGGTTCATTCAAGCCTAAGTGCTCTCTGACCTGATGCAGGGACTCTTCTGTTGCTCTTTCCCCCAGCATAAGCTCAGCCGGATCTCCAGGGGTCAAACGAAGCATACAAAAGACGATCAGCGATACGCCTAAAAGTGTTGGAACAAGAATAAAAATACGTCTAATAATATAAACTAACATAATGTTATGATTTGGTTTTTGAAAAGGGAAAGAGCTTTATAAACTCTTTCCCTTTTTTTTAGTATTTATTTAAACGACACGTTTTTCAATCTCACACTTCCCGTGGGATGAAGTTTGAAATTCATGACATTTTTGGTGGTAGGCCAGGTAACTATTGAATGGGCAATGGGAATCGTACCCACATCATCAAAAATCACCTGGAGTGCTCTTTCATAGATTCTAGTCCGTTCCGCCTGATCAATTGTGGTTTTACCCTTGATCATCAAATCGTGGTATTCAGCATTATGCCACTGGGTCCTGATGGAAGGAGAGGCAAGGCCATCAAAAAGAACGGCAAGGAAATTATCAGGATCACCATTGTCACCTGTCCATCCAAGCTGGAACATATCCATGTCATCGGGCTGCTCACGTTGTTTTTTAAGGTATGTACCCCAGTCATAGCTGACAATTCTTGCCTGGAGACCGATTTTTGCAAGATTTGAAACCATGGCAACACCGACCTTAAGCCCTTCAGGGTTATATGGACGGGGAACCGGCATTGACCAGAGCGTGATTTCGCCCAGGCCCTTACCATCTTTAAAACCGGCTTTTTCAAGCTCTTGTTTGGCAAGCTCCACATCAAAGGCAAATCCTGGAATATTTTTATTATATCCCCACATGGTTGGAGGAATCGGGTTTTTTGCAACCTGACCCATACCCTGATAGATATTATCAACAATAGCTTTTCTGTTGAGGGCGTGTGCAACAGCTTTTCTTAAATGCAGGTTACTCTTCCAGGGTTCCTTGGTAAAGTTGAAAGACAGGTAACCCACGTTCATGCCCGGTTGTGAAATAAGCTGGAGGTTGGCGTCTTTTTTGGCAAGGGGAATATCTGCGGGATTTGGGAACTGGCAGACATTGATGGAACCGGTTTTAAGCTCAAGAAATCGTACTGAGTTTTCAGGGATTGCCCTGAAAATGACTTTATCAAAATAGGGGCCGCCTGTTTTATCCCAGTATCCTGCAAATTTTTCAAGGATAATTTTGTCATCTTTAACCCAGGAGACAAATTTAAAAGGCCCGGTACCCACCGGCTTTCTTAAAAATTCTGTTGGATTGGAAAGAAAGGCTGTGGGGCTGATAATATCGGCAAAATCCATTCCCATGTTGGCAAGGAAAGGCGCCTCTACTCTTTTTAATTTGAATACAACAGTATAATCGTCAATTGCTTCTATGGAATCGATGGTGCCGTCCATTTCCATGGAGGCCCAATATTCAGGGGTTCTATCCTGTTTAGGAATATCGTAACCTTTTCCAACGAATTTGACATTTGTCTCTTTCATCATTCTGCCGATGGAGAAAACAACTGCATTTGCATTAAATGGGGTGCCGTCATGGAATTTGACACCTTTTCTCAAATGGAATGTATATGTCAGACCATCAGCAGCAATTTCCCATGATTCGGCAAGACCTGGTTCCAGGGCGGTTGACTCGTCCTGGTAAAAAACCAGAGCTTCAAAGATATTGTCACAAACCATAAACGAGTTACCGTCGGTTTCATATGCAGGATCAAGACCTACACTATCACCGCCACGGCCAAAAACAAATGTTCCTCCGGCCTTTGGGGCCGCAAAAACAGAACCGGAAAATAAAAACATTAATAATGTTAAAAGTATCCCTATCTTTTTCATTTTTCCTCCTTTGAAAATTTGATTAAACAAGAAATAACGTTGATCCTTTCAGTACCACATTGTTGCCTAATAACAATGTTTTTTATTAATGTCAAACAATCCTATCTTGGTTTTTAAAATAGTTATAAATATCCTTTAATGCCCAATATATATTTTTGAAATATTAGGGATTCCTTGACCCCCTTGTTATTTTTTGATACTTGCAACCTATCTGTAAATTTTTAAGTTTTTTTATTGTCAAAATGTGTTTGGAAAATACATTTTGTTATGTATTATAATTTTTAATGGAGGATGGAATGAAAAAAATTATTTTATTTGTATTAGGCTTTTTTTTGGTTTTGTCTTTTGCTTTTTCAGCAAATGCCAAGACTTTAAAATTAGGACTTGCCGCAGACCCTGTATCCCTTGATCCACAGGTGCAGCTGTCAGGTGGAATGCTTCAATTGTCACATTGGGTCTTTGATCCACTTGTCCGCTGGACCCAGGATGGTAAATTTGAACCCCGTCTTGCTACAAAGTGGGAAAGAATTAATGAGTATAGAGTCCGATTTTATCTTAGAGAAGGTGTCAAATTTCACAGCGGCAACCCATTTACTGCAAAAGATGTAAAATGGTCCTTTGACCGGATGAAAAAAAGTGTTGATTTTAAAGGTCTTCTTGAGCCCTTCGTCGGCATAGGTATTATTGATGATTATACGGTTGATGTTGTTACAACCAAACCCTATGCACTCCTTCTCAATATGGCAACTTACTTTTTTGCCATGGACTCTGTGTTCTATACAGGTATAGATGAGAATGGCCAGCCAAAAGATGCCTGCATCAAAACCACCCATACCTTTGCAAATGGTCATGAATCCGGAACAGGGGTCTTTGTTATTAAAAGTTTTGAGCAGGGTGTGAAAACTGAAATGACACGGTTTGCAGATTACTGGGATAAAGATTCAAAAGGTAATGTTGACACTTTTCTCCTTATGCCGATTAAAGAAAATGCCACAAGGGTTGCAGCACTTCTCTCAGGTGATGTTGACATGATCGATCAGGTACCACCCCAGGATTACCAGAGACTGGATTCTGATTCAAAAGTTGATCTTGTGACCATCAATGGCGGTAGGATTATTACGATGCAGATAAATCAGAACAGGGTTGAAGCATTCAAGGATGCCCGTGTTCGTAATGCTATTGTTTATGCCATTAACAATGCCGGTATTGTTGCAAAAATCATGAAGGGAACAGTGGAAGTTGCAGCACAACAAAGCCCTCCGGGTTATGCAGGATACAAGGCAAGTCTTAAACCCAGATATGACCTTGCAAAAGCCAAGGCTCTGATGAAAGAAGCGGGTTACGAGAAAGGGTTTGAAATTTCCATGATGGCCCCCAATAACCGTTATGTTAATGATGCGAAAATTGCAGAAGCCAGTGCACAGATGCTTGCAAAAATTGGAATTAAGGTTAACCTTAAAACCATGCCGAAAGCTCAGTACTGGGATGAATTTGATGCAAGAGCAGCTGATATGATGATGATCGGCTGGCATTCAGATACAGAGGATTCAGGAAACTTTTCTGAATTTCTTGTTATGTGTTATAATAAAGACACTGGAATGGGACAGTACAACAGCGGTTATTGCAACAAAAAAGTTGATGAGCTGACCATTGCTGCCCAGTCTGAGATTGATCTTGACAAGAGAGCCAATATGCTCCAGGAGATTGAGCAGATTCTTTATGATGATGCAGCATTTGTACCTTATCACTGGCAGAACCATGCCTATGGCGCCAAGAAAAATTTTCTAATTAAGCCTATTCTTAATTCTATGAATTTTCCATACATTGGTGATCTGGTAATTCAATAATAGTTTAAAAACTTAATATACTAAGCCGGGAATCTGAGCGATCTTTTAAGATTCCCGGCTCAATAAATCCATACTAAAACAAGAAAAAATTTATGTTTGCATTCATTATAAGAAGAAGTATCCAGGCAGTTTTAGTTATGCTGGTGATAAGCCTGGTGGGATTTTCAATTCAAAATAATATGGGCGATCCTGTTCGTGACCTTGTAGGCGAAAGGGTTACACCCCAGGAAAGAGCGCTAATGGCCCAGAAACTGGGTCTGAATGATCCTTTTTGGGTTCAGTATGGAAGATTTGTAAAAAATGCTCTCAAGGGAGATCTTGGCACATCTTTTATCTACAGAAAACCAACCCTTGAAGTTATATTGAAACATGCGCCTGCAACCATTGAACTGGTTTTGGGTGCAGCACTTATTGTCATATTGGTATCCTTACCCCTTGGTGTGTATTCAGCATTAAAACCCAGAAGTCTGATTTCCCGGTTTACAATGGGTTTTTCCACGCTCGGGGTCTCAGTGCCCGTCTTTTTAACCGCCATCATGTTTATCTATATCTTTGCAGTAACCCTGGGTGTCCTTCCATCCTATGGACGCGGAGAAACTGTTGATTTATTTAGAAATGGTTATTGGCAGACCGGTCTTCTTACTATTGACGGTTTAAAACATCTTATTCTTCCCTGCATATCACTGGCTTCCATTATGCTACCTCTTTTTATCCGCTTGATAAGATCTGAAATGATGGAGGTTCTTGAAACAGAATATATAAAATATGCCTGGGCTAAAGGGCTTTCTCCCAGGCGAATCTGGCTTGTTCATGCATTTAAAAACACTTTACTTCCTGTTGTAACGGTTTTTGGCATACAGGTGGGTATCATGTTTGCCTTTACAATCCTGACTGAAACTGTTTTTCAATGGCAGGGGATGGGATTTATGTTCCTTGATGCTGTACAACGTGCAGACACATCTCTTATTAATGCGTATCTGGTTGTTGTTGGAAGTGTGTTTGTAGTCGTAAATACTGTGGTGGATATTTTATATGGTTTTATAAATCCCACTATCAGAATAGCAGGGACAAGATGACAAAATTACAGAAATTTAAAGAATCGTATTTTTTATATAGTTTTAAGCGAGACAAGGTTGCTATTGCGAGTTTTATTGTTCTGGTAACATTGCTTATTCTGGCTTTAACAGCACCATGGATTGCTCCCATGAATCCATATGATGCTAAGAATATAGATATAATGAATTCTGAGATTCCGCCTGCGTGGAGTGAACAGGGAGATTCCAGTTTTCTTTTGGGCACTGACAACATGGGAAGAGACATGCTCTCCACCATGCTGTATGGTCTTAGAACATCAATAATCATTGGCGTGTGCGCGGTTATACTACAGGCAGGCATTGGTATAATTGTCGGACTTACAGCAGGATACCTTGGCGGTAAAACCGATGCAATTCTGATGAGAATAGCTGATATACAATTTTCTTTTCCCTATCTTATATTAGCAATCATTGTCAGTGCAATTTTTCATTTGGTCTTTGGGATTGGTAGTTTTGAAAGACTTGCTATCCCCCTTTTGATTGTCATTATTGGCCTTTCTGAATGGCCAATGTATGCAAGAACCATTCGGTCATCTGTTATCGGTGAAGTAAACAAAGAATATGTTGAGGCTGCCCGAGTAATAGGTCTGTCAAGGCCGACCATAATGATACGGCACGTTCTGCCCAACTCTTTGACATCGGTTATGGTTATTTCAACGATTCAGCTTGCCAATGCAGTGATGAGCGAAGCAGCACTTTCTTTTTTGGGATTGGGAATGCCGGTTACAAAACCGTCCCTTGGTTCTCTGATCCAGGCAGGATTTGATTATATTTTTTCCGGGTCATGGTGGATAACCATTTTCCCTGGGGTCTTGCTTGTTTTATTTGTCCTTGTGATAAACTTGCTGGGTGACTGGCTCAGGGATGTACTCAACCCAAAACTTTATAAAGGATAGTATTTTAAGATGTTTCATCTTTTAGAGGTCAATGATCTTGAAGTTAAATTTGCATTAAGGTCTGGTGATATCACTGCAATTGACGGTGTAAGCTTTAGCCTTGAAAAGGGAGAGAGGCTTGGCCTTGTCGGTGAGAGTGGCGCCGGCAAATCTGTAACCGGGTTTTCAATTATTAATCTGATCAGCAAACCAGGATATATTTCTAAAGGGAAAATATTTTTTGAAGGAAATGAAATAAGTTCTTATTCTGATGAGCAGATGCGTAAAATCCGTGGGAATAGAATCAGTATGATCTTTCAGGATCCCATGATGACATTGAATCCTGTGTTTACAGTTGGATTCCAGATGGTTGAAACCTTAATGACCCATCAAAAAATTTCAAAAGCAGATGCCATAAAGATTGCATTGGAAAAATTAAAAAAAGTTCATATTCCATCGCCTGAACAAAGACTTGGACAATATCCCCACGAATTATCAGGTGGGATGCGTCAGAGAATAATTATAGCTATTTCTCTTTTGACAGATCCTGCCATTATTATCGCCGATGAACCTACCACTGCTTTGGATGTTACAATTCAAGCTGAAATAATGGATTTGCTACAGGAATTATGCGAATCAGATAACATGGCCTTGATATTAATCACCCATGATTTAGGGGTTGTATCCCAGGTTACTGAAAAAATTGCCGTTATGTATGCCGGTAAAATTATTGAATACGGATCAACTGATCAGGTTGTGAAACATCCGGTTCATCCCTATACCGAGGGCTTGATAAAGTCAATACCAGGGACTGTGATAAAACCTGGAGAAGATCTTGTGCAGATTCCAGGGATGATGCCGACACTGACAAATATACCGCCTGGATGTGCTTTTAATCCAAGATGCTATTTAAAGGGGGCAATCTGTATGACTAAAACACCGGAACTCAAGGATGTCGGCAATAGCATTTTAGCAGCATGCCATATGAAATAAACAGGAAATGAACAATTAAAAATAATGAATAAAGATAATACAATACTTTCAATAAAAAATGTGGTGAAGCACTTTGATATTTCTGGTGGTTTTCTGGATCAGCTCAGGCTCAAAAAGGGTAAAATCCGTTTGGAGAAAATCACTGTTAAAGCTGTAAATGATGTATCGCTTTTTATTAAAAAAGGCGAAACTTTAAGTGTGGTTGGGGAAAGTGGGTGTGGAAAATCAACCTTGGCGCGGGTCGTTATGGGTCTTTATCCGCCAAATTCCGGAGAAATACATTATAGCGGCAAGAGAATTGATAACCTGAATCATGAGCAAATGCTGCCCTTTAGAAAAAAGATGCAGATGATTTTTCAAGACCCCTATGCATCTTTAAATCCAAGAAAAACAGTGCAGCAGACTTTGGAAGAACCTTTGAGATTCCATCATCCTGAAATGTCCACTGGTGAAATCAATGATAAAATTGATAAGGTCATGGAACAGGTGGGTGTTGACCAGGCCTGGATAAAAAGATACCCCCATGAATTTTCCGGAGGCCAGAGACAGCGAATCAGCATTGCCAGGGGATTAATTCTTGATCCGGAATTTATTGTTGCAGATGAACCCGTATCAGCTTTGGATGTTTCCATCCAGGCACAGATCCTTAATCTTTTGATGAAAGCAGGCAGAGAAAGGGATTTAACCTATTTGTTTATCACCCATGATTTGTCTGTAGTCCGTCACATTAGTACACGGGTCGCTGTTATGTATCTTGGAACAATATGTGAACTGGCCAAAGCCGAGGACTTGTTTGCAGACCCGCAGCACCCTTATACAAAGGCTCTTTTAAGTGCCATCCCTGTTGTTGGTGAGAAACGTGCCAAACATATTAAACTTAAAGGGGAGGTGCCAACACCTGTTAATCTGCCATCAGGATGTGTATTCCACGGGCGGTGCGTTTATGCAAATCAAAGATGCACTCAAGAGGTCCCTGAATTAATAACACTGGACAACGGCACCTGTGTCGTCTGTCATGCAGTACAAGAAAATCGGATAATGCCTTGATAATTCAAGGGTATCCAGGTGTAAAAATTCCTTAGAGCAGTGAAATCAGGTACATGAAGATCATGGAATTCATGAGCCAGAACAATGCTTTTGCAGAGCCTATGCCCACCATGCCGGATTCAATATTAAAAGAGATGGTTGGTTTATGAACCGGGGCTGTGGAATCTTCAGGTGTAAAAAAATAAATAATTACTTCCATAATTTTTTTGAGTGATGTTTTCATATCTTAGGTCTCCAGTTTTTTTCGGGTAACAACTATTCTATATTTAAAAGACGTTTTATTTAGCTTGATAATAAAACCATTTTAGTGTTAAGTAAAATTAAAACAATTTAATCTTAGGCTAAGTATTACTAATGCTACCGGATTTTAACAGACTTAAAGTATTTTATTATATTTTTTTAAAAAAAAGTGTGGTCAATGCAGCCAGGGAATTGAATATTACAGCGTCTGCAGTCAGCCAGGCGTTGAATAAGCTTGAGTCTGAATTAAATGTTCTGCTGTTTACAAGACTTCACAAAAAACTTGTCCCAACCTGGGCAGGTCATCAATTATATGAAATCCTTAATCCCTTTATCCATGACCTTGAAGCGGGAATAAAGCATATCAGGCAGGCGAAACAGATACCTTCCGGAATGCTCAGAATAGGTTCTCCCATTGAATTTGGCAAATCATATTTACCAGGCATATTTGCATCCTTCAGACAAAAATATCCAGAGGTAGTGTTTGACATGAAACTGGGTGATCCCTTCGAAGTTTTTCCATTGATAAAAAGCGGTGATCTTGATTTCGGTCTGGTGGATATTTTTTTAACCCGGGATCAGGTGTTTGAAGATTTCGGTATTTACAGTATTGATCCTCTAATAGATGAAGAAGTTATCATGGCCTGTTCAAAAGAGTATTATGAACGAGAGATAAAAGGAGATCATTCCTTTGAAAATCTGGCAGTTAAAGAATTCCTTTCATACCAGAAATCTTCCCTAACCTTAATGAACTGGTTCAAGCATCATTTTAAGAAAGCCCCTGTTAATTTAAACCGGGTCATGACGGTTGACAATCATCAAGCCGTCATTACCGGGATAAAAAATCAACTGGGAATGGGAGTGATTGCTTCTCATATTGTCCGCAGGGACATTAAACAAGGCAGAATTATCCCCATAAAAACACCGAAAAAAGATGTGATCAATACGATATCACTGGTTCAACTACAGGATAAGGTGCCCAGCCTGACGGAAAAAACATTTATAAATTTTCTTACAAAAGATATCCTTTCATCTGGTACTTTAAAGACATTCATTAATATCTCATAGGCGATTAGGATTCACTCAAAAATAACTTTACATTTTTGCGCGTGACCTTCTGGTTGGAAGCCGATTCATATAGTCCGGCTGCGTTGTAAAAGCACGGCATATGTTTGGTTTTCTTGTAAATTTACAGGTTGAAATTTTAATTTTATTGTAGTAGTTACTGTAATAGTCACTAAAAAGTAACTGGCGACGACTCCCATGAAGATATTTGAATTTTAAAGGATGATAAGGCCCATGACAAAAGAGGTACAGGATGCATTTAAATCCGGAATTCCGATTTTTATCGGCTATGTGCCGGCAGCCATTGCATTCGGGATTTTATCAAAGGGGTGTGGAATCACTCTTCTGGAAAGCTTTTTATTTTCAGCCGTAGTGTTTGCAGGTGCCAGCCAGTTTATAGCACTTAATTTATTGATGACCGGGATGGGTCCGGGTGGCATTATATTAACCACTTTGCTGGTTAATTTCAGGCATTTTTTGATGAGCGCCTATTTGTCTACCAGAATTGGCAAGATGGCCAAAAGATATAAATTCATGATGGCTTTTGGCGTGACAGATGAGGTGTTTTCCGTTCTTTCATTTCAAAAAGGCCGGCTTTCAAAACCTTTTATTTTTATTCTGGAAATATCTGCCTATTCCGGCTGGGTCTCAGGAACCATGGCAGGATATATTCTGGGTGGCTTCCTGCCGGAAATTTTGACAAAAAGTATGGGAGTTGCGCTTTATGCCCTGTTGCTTGCTATGTTGCTGCCTGAAATAAAAAAATCAGTTAAAGCATTGATTCTTACCATTAGTTCAGGGCTTTTAAATACCATTCTAATCAAACTTGATTTCCTTCCAAATGGATGGACCATCATTGTGTGTATTCTTATTATTGCTTTGGCAGGATCATTTTTTATTGTGGATGAAGGTCGGGAGGAAATCTATGAATAACCTGATTCTGATTATACTTGGTATGGCAGCCGTCACCTATGTACCAAGGCTGTTGCCATTTCTTTTGTTATCCAATAAACAGATTCCAAAAAGACTGGATGCCTTTTTAAAATGTATACCCGTGGCGGCAATCGGTGCCCTGATCATTCCAGGTGTGTTCAGCGCAACGCCTGACATGCCCATGGCGGCAGCTTCAGGAATGGCCTTTACAATGATTATTGGGTTGTGGCGAGGGGGTATAATTATACCAGTGTTGGGATCTGTGGCCGTAACATATCTTGTCTTGTTTTTTACAGCCTAAGGGAGGTTTTTATGGATCAGGAAACTTTGATCATAAATGACATGAAAAAGCTTGGATTTTCTGAATACGAATGTAAAGCATATTTAAAACTTTTGGAAGATTTCCCTTTAAATGGATATACACTCAGCCAAAAGTCGGGAATACCCAGGTCTCGGATTTATGAAGTCTTGAAAAATCTCATGGAAAAGCAAATGGTGTTTGAACAGATCCGGGAGAAAAACAAGTTATATTATCCTTTAGACCCTGATGTTTTTGTTAGTAAAGCGAAAGCTCATTATGGAGATGTATTTTTAAATATATCACAATTCGCAGGTAAGCTTTATAAGGAGAAAAAAAAAGATGACAAGCTGGTTGTCATCCAGGGACGAAAGAATATCATCCGCTTTTTAAATCATTTGATAAGGGGAGCAAAAAAAAGAATTGCTTTGTCTGTTTGGGAAGAAGAAATAAAAGAGTTAACCCGGGAACTTGATGAGGCGCTCACAAGGGGTGTGGTCTTAAGAGGAATTTATTTTGGGGAAAATATCCCCTATGACACACTGGTTCCACACAGGAGAATGAAGCGGTATATGGCTGAGAAAACCGAAAGGTACATGTCCATAATAATTGATGGTGCCCATTCGATATCGGGTATTGTTTCAAGGGGGGAAGACAGCAAAGTGACCTGGGCTCAGGATGAAGGCTTTATTGAAATCAGTGAAGATTATATCGCCCATGACCTTGTTGTAAATCTTTATTCCGGCTCCCTTGATAAAAAATCCTATAAAGAGTTTGAAGAGTTTGCAGACAAGGTCCATAAAGATTATTTTCATTATTCTGATGAAGAGTTTGAAATATATAAAAAATTAAAATAAGGTTCTTTTCCCTGACCAGTAATCAATAAATGCTGTATGGTGGCTTTTTTAAATTATGAAAATATTGGATGGAAGATGAAATGATTCATTATTTAGCTATCGGGATGGTTTTGGGATTGTCAGCAGGGCTAGCACCCGGGCCTTTATTGACCCTTGTGATCTCAGAAACTCTTTTGCATGATATCAGGGCCGGAATAAAAGTTGCTATGGCTCCTCTTGTGACTGATCCGCCCATTATAATATTAACTATATTTATCCTCTCCCGGTTGTCTGGCTTCAATGGCATAATGGGCGTTATTTCCATGATCGGAGGCCTGTTGGTACTGGTGATGGGGATTAAGGGGATAAAAGCCAAAGGCCTGGAAGTTGATATTCAAAAACCAAGACCAAGATCTCTTGCAAAAGGGATACTGGTCAATATATTAAGCCCTCATCCCTACTTGTTCTGGTTGAGTGTGGGTTCGCCCACAATGGCCCGGGCAAATGGTCAGCATTTTTTTGTGGCTGCCGCATTTGTGATCAGCTTTTATTTTTTGTTGATCGGATCAAAAATTGTGCTGGCCATTCTGGTTGGAAAGTCTAAAACTTTTTTAAAGGGCAGGATCTATATCTACACCATGAAATTATTAGGGCTTGCCCTGTGTGTTCTTGCTGTTTTTCTTTTTAAAGACGGGCTTACTCTTTTAAAAGTTTTGTAATTATAGTAATTATAGTGGGGTCAGGCTCGCATAGTTGCGTTTATTGATCAATAAACGCAACTATGCAAGCCTGACCCCGTTTATTATTCCCAGTCAAATTCCTTTGAAGTGACAGTGTGTTCCATTCTTTGGATCCGGCGTTCAATATCTTTAAATTTTCTCTTGATTTTCTGGAGGGCTGATTGCCTTGAATGGGTATAGGTATCATAAAATTCCTGGTCTTTTTCATCCCGGAAAGGAGTAGCAGGTTCCATCTTTATTATCAGGCCTGCAACGATATACATGACTCCAACAGGCCAGAAACCTGTAAAAAGAAATAAGATCAGGGTAATTATTCTCAGCCAGAAAACACTGAAATTAAAATATTCGGCAAGCCCGCGGCATACTCCCATGGATATTCCTCTTCTAGATCGGTAGATCCCTTTGCTTGATGCCAGAGCTTCAAGCCTGTCTCTAAGTCCGTTATAATGTCTTTTGTATTTGTTGAACTTATGGTTTTGTCTATGTCCATAGTGGCGTTTCATTTGTCGAAATCCTTTCTTTGTCGCTCAATCAATATAGTTTCAAGCGCATCAACCCGTTCTTCCATTTTTGAAAGTCCATGATAAATATCCTGGATCATTTTAGTCTCTTCTGCATGGCTTTGTTTTTCTTTTTTGGACAGCCCCCCGGTTTTTGAAGCCCTGATGATGCCGATGATAATCAAGCCAAGGGTGGCGATTAAAAGTATTGCACCTCCAATGCAGATTCCTACGATAAGTGCGCCAGTCATAATATAATTACTCCGGTTTGGTTAGTCGTGAATGGTTTAGGAATCACTTGTATCATTTTTTTTTGAAGATTGGGAGGACTTTAGTTTGTTGAGTTCAGCTTCAATGTCATCATCTGCCTCCAGGGCATCGAATTCTTCTTCAAGTGTTGAGGGTCTGCCATAATTGACAAGATCTGCCTCTGCTTCCATTCTTTCAATGTGGTTTTCAAGTTCTTCAAATTTCAGCATTATTTCTGTACTGCCTGCACGACGTATTTCTTCCTGTGCTCTTTTTTTGCCATTGGCCCGGATATGTCTTTGTACAAGTATCCGCTGTTTTTCCCGGGCTGATTTGAGTTTGTTTTCAAGTTCGCAAATATCATCTCTGTATTGTTCAATAATCATGCTCAGCTCAGTTAATTCTATTTCAACAGCCTCGGTTTTTTGGGTATACCTTCTCTTTTCTTGAAGTGCCTGTCTTGCCAGAGCATCTTTCCCTTTTGCTACGGCAAGCTCAGCCTTTTTTGCCCAGAAATTTTCTTTTTCCTGGATATCATCCAATATTCTCTCGACTTTTTTCTGATTAGCAATGGCATTTGCGCAGGAAGATTTGATTTCAATCAATGTGTCTTCCATTTCCCTGATCATCAGTTTGATTAATTTTTCAGGATCTTCTGCTTTGTCCAGCATGGAACTCATGTTTGATGCAACAATGTCTTTAAACCGTGTAAAAATTCCCATTTTGTTTTCTCCTCTAAGTTTTGTTTTTATTTAAAAAATAACTTTTCCGTTTTAAATTTATAATTACAAATACAATTAGAAAGACAAATAGCATTTTGCGTGCCAGGGTATGTTTATATCTAAAATATACATTGATTTTAAGGACTTATTACCATTGACGATGATATGTCCTGTGTGGTAGTATTCGCTAAAAATGGGTTATATTGACCAAAAGTTGAATTGTTTAATCAAACCAGCAGATTATATTGAGAGGAAAGAATGGTAATATCCGGCCGGAGTCAAGGAGGGAGTAAACATTTTTCAATACCTGAAGCAATAGGGCAGTCTGAGACATTCCTTGAATTCCAGGAACAGATTTCAAAGGTGGCACCCATTGAGCGTCCGGTTTTGATTTTAGGAGAGCGTGGCACAGGCAAGGAACTTGCGGCATCAAAGATTCATTTTTTATCAAAAAGATGGCAAAAACCTTTGATAACATTGAATTGTTCAGCACTGACACCAACTCTTATAGGTTCTGAATTGTTTGGGTATGAAAAAGGAGCATTTACAGGAGCCTCCTCCCGGCAGGAAGGAAGGTTTGAAAAAGCATCCGAAGGTACGCTTTTTTTAGATGAAATCGGGACAATCCCCATGGAAGTTCAAGAAAAAATTTTAAGGGCGGTTGAGTATGGCAGTTTTGAACGGGTTGGCTCCTCTATGTCTATCAATGTGGATGTGCGGATTGTGGCAGCGACAAATGTGGATCTTTTTTTGATGGTGCAAAAAGGGTTGTTTAAAGCCGACCTTCTTGATCGGCTTTCTTTTGAAGTGATTTATGTGCCGCCATTAAGAAAAAGACAAGGTGATATCCTGGTTCTTGCAAATCATTTTGCAGCAAGGATGGCATTTGAGCTTGGCCGGGATGAAATGCCAAAGATTTCTTCTCAGGCATTAAAAGCGCTTGAGATTTATCCATGGCCTGGAAATATCAGGGAATTAAAAAATGTAATTGAACGTGCAGTATATAAATCTTCCTCCGATAAAATCAAAGAGATATCCTTTAATCCTTTCAACAATCCCTATGGGGATGCTTTGGAAGACCTGCAATTGGGAAAGAAGAAAAAAAAGGATGTATCCTTTCAGAATCCGATTATCATAGATGAATCAAGCAGCGACGAGCCAGTCAATGTCATGGATGAAATTTTGAAAAAACCCTTTAAGCAAGCCATTGGCGAGTTGGAACTCCATCTGATATCAAAAGCTTTAAAAGAATGCCGATTTAATCAGAAAAAAGCTGCAAAAAGACTTGGGCTTTCCTATGATCAGTTTCGGGGGATACAAAAAAAATATAGCAACAAGATTTAAAAGGGAAAATTAATTCATTATAATGAACATAACGATTCTATTGTCCGGTGTTGTTTTAATTATACGAACTCCCTTACACACTGGATTGAATTATAATCATATGACTATTAAAAAAAAGTTGACCGGTTTTATTTCATCCTGTATTATAATCATCAACTTGTTCATAATGATGAACATTTGTGCCTTGGATACAAATTACTTCAATACCTTTAAAAAGGTGAAGATGATAATAATGGAGATCTTTATCAGTAGATACTGTAATGGGGGATTCTATAATGGGGGATGCTGTAATGGGGTATGCTAAAATGCGGGATGATAAAATGCTCATAATCCATCCAGAAAAATGCAATAATTGCGGGGATTGTGAAACAGCCTGTATTAAAACCCGTGCAAGTTTAACCAGTCTTGGCCTATCCTGTATTCGAATCTTAAAGGACATTGAAGATGAGGAATTTTTTTTCCCCATCGCCTGCAAACAATGTGAAAATCCGCCCTGTATGACAACCTGTCCCAAAGAGGCAATTTATCGTGATGATGACTTAAACTGGGTTTTGATTGATCGTCAAAAATGTGTGGGATGTGGTTACTGCGTAACTGCCTGTCCTTTTGGAGCAATGAAATTAGATAAGCAAAAGGCCAAATCCTATAAATGTGATCTGTGCAAAGGCGATCCTGAATGTGTGAAAGTTTGTGAACCTTTGGCCATTGAATACCTGGATGTTGAAATGCTGAAATATCCCAATATGATTCATGTAGCCGGCAAATTTGCCCGGTTGACAAAGCCTTAGAAAGATTTAGGAAGGAAACAAAGGAGATACTGACATGTCCTTTTTTAAAGTAAATGAGAAATGTAATGGCTGTCTTGCCTGTGTACAGAATTGTCCGGCAAGCGCATTGAACTTTTTTGATCAAAAAGACAGCCGGAAGATAATGCATAATATGTCTCTTTGTGCCAGATGCGGTCACTGCTGGCGAATCTGTCCCCAGGATGCCATTGAATTTAAAGTTTTGTTAACAGGTAAATTTGATCTGGTAAAAACATTGGACCTGCTCCATTGCAGGGTATGTGGAGAACCCATTTATACGGCAAGCCTTGGTGATACTGTGTCAAATGATATTCACAATAGCCTTGAGCCGCTGTGCCCTGATCATAAAGGTGCAGGACCTGTAAATGTATGGAAAAAACTTGCCTCCAAAAGCGCTTCTCAATAGGAGATAATGTATGATTGTCGGCGAACATAAACCAATTAAAGAGATAATAGAATCTATAAAAGACTTTTCAAATGTTCTGGTAGTTGGGTGTCAAACCTGCGTGGCAGTTAGTCTGACCGGCGGTGATAGGGCTGCAAGATCAATGACTGAAGCACTTGCCCATGCTTTTAAAGATAGCAAATCCCTTCATATTTTTGAAAACAGCATGCTGGAAAGGCAATGCGAAAAAGACTGGATCAAACCTTTTTTTGATCTTCCCAAAGGCGTGGATGCCATTTTATCCCTTGCCTGTGGTGCCGGCGTTCAAACCATGGCAGATATATTTAAAGGCATTCCTGTTTTACCCGGACTGAATACAACCTTTCTCGGCGCACAGGATCAGGCAGGTGTTTTTAATGAAAAATGCGCAGGATGCGGTGATTGCCTTCTTGGGTTAACAGGCGGCGTATGCCCCATTGCCAGATGTGCCAAAAAGCTTCTTAACGGACCCTGCGGAGGGTCAACAAATGGAAAATGCGAGATCAGTATATCTATGGGGCATGATGTTGAATGTGCATGGCATTTAATTGTAGAACGGCTCAAAGAGCTTGGTAAACTTGATAACTATGAAAAGATCAGTGAAACGAGAAACTGGACTCCCGGTGGTGCTGGAGGACCAAGGCAGCTCATCCATCACGGAGAGATACCTTTTTAAAAAATATTTTTATTATCACAATCTGTTCACAGGAACATTGGCAAGTTTTTCCTCAAGGTATTCGTCCATGAGATCTTTATACTTGTCTTCAGGATACTTTTGGGTGCAGGACCTGCAGCAAAAATAGACCTTTGTTCAGGTTCGTTTAATATATAGTCTTCCACCACAGGAAAGACACCTTCCTTTTATATCTCTCAATATTTTTATCCTTTATTTTTTAAAGTCTTGCAGATAAAATAAAGCCTAACATGATAAAAGTCAAAAACAATACAACAATTGACAGCGGGAGCATGACAATAGATGGAGAAAAACCAGGATAAATACAATAGGAGCTATCCCATTTCCTGGGAACAGCTTCACAGAGATTCAAAAGCTCTGTCATGGAGGCTTCATGACAGGGAAAAGCCATGGAAAGGGATTGTTGCTGTTACACGGGGCGGTATGGTTCCTGCGGCAATCATTGCACGGGAACTTGGCATACACTATATTGATACTGTCTGCATAACAAGCTATGACTGGAAAGCTCAGGGAAGGGCAAAAATTCTGAAATCTGTTGAGGGTTCAGGCGAGGGCCTTTTGATTATTGATGATCTTGTGGATACAGGTGCCACTGCAAAAGTTGTAAGAAATATGCTGCCGGACGCTTATTTTGCAACTATATATGCCAAACCAGCCGGCAAACCTTTTGTGGATATCTATGTGACGGAAGTCAGCCAGGATACCTGGATTCTTTTTCCCTGGGATTCAGAAGCCCGATTTGTTGAACCAATTGCAGGAAAATAGTTAGCAACTGCCCGGGAAATTTAAAAGACCCCCGGGCAGGTTATACAATTATTTTTTTTTATTTATGATATTTCTATGGGCCATCAGTCTGATGGCATTTATTTTGATAAAGCCTTCTGCATCTTCCTGGTTGTAACCACCCTCGATATCCATGGAAGAAAGATCCTGATCATACAAAGAAGAAGGGCTTGTCCTGGCAATGGGGTAAGCAGTTCCTTTATACAGCTTTAAGGTGACTTCACCATCAATGACTTCCTGGCTCTTATCAATGGCTACCATGAGAAACTCCATTTCAGGGCTGAACCAGAATCCATTATATATAAGCTCTGCAAATTTGGCAGACAGCATGTCTCGAAGCCGCATCACTTCTCTGTCCATGGCCACACCTTCAATGTCTTTGTGGGCTTCGTGCAAAATGGTTCCGCCGGGTGTTTCGTATACGCCCCTTGATTTGATTCCCACAAACCTGTTTTCAACCATATCAAGTCGGCCGATCCCATTTTTTCTTCCCAAAAGATTTAAATATTCAAAGAGCTCAAGGGCATCTGTTTTAATAGTATTATCTTCAAGGTTAGTAACTTTAACAGGGATACCGTCCTTGAATTCAATTTTGATTTTTGTGGGAATGTCCGGGGCTTTTTCAGGGGACACTGTATGGGAATAAATGCTTTCTTCGCACTCGTGGGCAGGGTCTTCAAGAATGCCTGCTTCATGGGAAATATGAAGCAGGTTGTCATCTTCACTATAGGGTTTGGAAGCAGACTGTTTTGTAGGTATACCGTGTTTTTGCGCATACTCAAGAAGATCGGTTCTTCCCTTGAAGGTGTTTAAAAAATCAGCGTTTTTCCAGGGAGCAATCACTTTGATTTTTGGATTCAGGGCATAGTATGACAATTCAAACCGGACCTGATCATTTCCTTTTCCTGTTGCGCCATGGGATACAAATTGGGCACCTACTTGTTTTGCAATTTCTATTTGTTTTTTTGCAATGATGGGTCTGGCAATGGCTGTACCTAAAAGGTATCTGCCTTCATATATTGTGTTGGCTTTAAAAACAGGGAAGATGTAGTCGGTGACAAATTCTTTTCTCATATCTTCAATAAATACTTTGGATGCACCGATTTTTAATGCTTTTTTTTCAGCAGCTTTAAAATCTTCTTCCTGGCCTATGTTGGCCATATAGGCAAATACTTCATAACCTTGTTCCAATAACCATTTTAATATAACTGAGGTGTCAAGCCCACCTGAATAGGCTAAAACAACTTTTTCTTTTGACATTGGTTCTCCTTTATTTTCTTTTATTCCAATTGGGTTTAAATTTCATGGCCCATTAATGAAGAAAAAAATGAAAATAGTCAACAAAAAAGGGTTTGAGTCAAGTTTTTTTAAGAATTTGTCAATTATGATATTATCAGTGAATTTAAGGCCTTACTTACCTCTTCCGGCCCAAAAGTAACGAAATTTTTGTGCAATGACCGCAATACCTCACGAATGATTTTTGTCTTGGGACTTGGAGAAAGCATTTGGATCTCAATGGTTTTTATATCTATCACCAACTCCTCTTTTTGTGCATAGGTGTTCTTTGTTTGGGTCAAACTATCTTTTATGTCCTGAATGATTTTTTCAACTATTTTTTTGTCCTGGTTTTCCAGAACCGGTCCAGAGCCCAGGGACAAAGTTTTAAGATTGGATTCAGGGACAATTTTTATCTGCAGCAATTCTAACCCCTGAAGGGTGATGCCGATGCCGCCGGAAAGAGTTTTCAGTTCAGCATATCCCTGAATGATAAGGTCTTGGGCCATTGATCCGGCATCAGTATTTTCCAGGCCTAAAACAGCCCCCACATCATTCGTGGACACTTGTTTTTTTGTATCGCCTTTGGTCTGGGTATAGAGTTCAAATAAGAAAGCTTTTGCTTCAGAGTTAACAGGGTCCATTTTTACTTATTCCTTTGTTCGAGGGGGTTTCAATATTAAACAATTATAGCATGGCTGAGAAACCAAAGGAACAGCTATAATTTTTGCTATAATTTTTATAGAGGAATTTTGATAATATTTAAATATTGCATATTAGTTTTTATCATTCTATTTTATACGAGACAGGCCGTATCTTTGAACTTTTAATTTTCACTAAATCAAAGAGGAACAAATGCAAAAAGATGAAAAGGTCTATAAAGACCTGCAAAAACACCTGGACAATCAGGCAGTAGGGTTTCCAGCAACAGACTCAGGCGCTGAAATCAGGATTTTAAAGCATATTTTTTCACCCAGACAGGCATTGATAGCAACCTATTTGAATTTTAAACCAGAACCTATTGAGACCATTTATAAAAAGGCTAAAAGTTCAGTAGAGTCTCAAGATCTTCTGGCCAAAATCCTTGGTGCTATTGAAAAAAAAGGTGGAATTGAATCAAGGATAAAACACGGCAAGAAATATTATTGTAATGCACCCCTTGTTGTGGGAATGTACGAATTTCAGCTTGACAGGCTTACGCCTGAATTTATAGAGGATCTTAATACATATTTTTCCGATAGAAAATTTGGTGTTGCGTTTTTAAGCACAAAACTGCCCCAAATGAGAACCATACCCATTGCCAAAAGTATTTCTATTAAAAGCAATGTCAGTACCTTTGATGAAGCCATCGCTTTGTTAAAAGAATCCAACAAAGTTTTTGCTATTGTTGAATGCCTCTGCCGAAAAAAAAAAGGATTGCAGGGTGAATCCTGCAAGGTTACAGACCGAAAAGAAACCTGTCTTGCCGTGGGGGATTTTGCACGGATGGCAATTGAAAATGGAATGGGAAGACTCATTGAGCTTGACGAGGCAATATCGATCCTTGAAAAAAATCAAAAACAGGGATTGGTTCTCCAGCCTTCTAATACAAAACAGGCCGATTTTATCTGCTCTTGTTGTGGGTGCTGCTGCGGAATGCTTCGGATTCACAAAAGCATCCCAAAACCAGTGGATTTCTGGGCTTCAAATTTTTATGCACAAATTGATATAAGCTCCTGTGAAGGCTGTGGAAATTGTGAGAAAAGATGCCAGGTTGGTGCCGTAGCCGTATCTGAAAAAAATCAGCAGGCAACCATTGATTTAAATCGATGCATTGGGTGCGGGCTGTGTGTCCCGGTCTGTCCTCAAAAGGCTGTAACCCTGCAGAAAAAATCCACAGAAATCAAGCCTCCGCAGACGCGGGAAGATCTGTATGATATTATTATGGCTAAAAAGAAAGGCAAACTTGGGAAATTGAAAGTGATGGGAAAACTTTTAATGGGTGCTTTAACAACGGGGCAAACACCCACTTGAAATAGGGGTCACAAAATCAGGACATTTTAAATTCATTTCAAGGTCGATTTTATATTTGCTGATCTTCGGGAGAGGCCCACATGATATGATCCTTGTTTATGAAAAGGGTTTCGTATTTTGCCGGCTTTTCAAGCCCTGGCTGATACAGTGTTGAATTCATCAGAACCAAAAATGGCTCACGATCGCTGCTGATTAAATCGCTTAACCTGTTGTAACCAGGTTCTCTATCAATATTTACACAAGCACTTATCTGAGTCCCATCCACAAGAGTAACCCTTATGGTACGAGAATTAATGTCCTTGCAAAATTCTTGATCTTCCATGATGATTCTCCTATTTGGTTGTATAAAATTCAGTTTTTTGGTCTATAATTTAAAATTACAAGCGGCTTAAAAGAATGTCAACACTATAAGGTTCTCAAATTAATAAGATTTTTTTTCAATTTCCTGAAACCGTATAAACAGGGCCAATCCAATAAACACAAGACATATGCCTGCAATGGCAAGGCTGTTAGGCAAAGGTGCATTCAGAATCAATATTTCACCGATAATAGCAAAGATTACTTCACTGGATTGGGTGGCATCAACTGCAGCAAGTTCGCTTGGTTTGCTGGATTTATTACGTGCCATTAAAAAAAGACTGGTGGCAATAACGCCGGAAAATATGGCCACCAGAAAAGTATTAAAAATTTGTCCGGCAGATGGAGGTTGCGGCCTTATGATTGCCACAAGGATCAACCAGAAAGGCACAGATCCCCAAGATAATAATAACACTTTGTGAAATGGATTTTTTACCAGAGGATCATCGATCCTGGGAAGGGATGGATTTGAATTATTGGCCTCCCAAACCAGCTGGTTCCCTATGGGATAACAAAAGGCTGCAATTAAAACAGGTAGTCCACCCATAAACAATTCTTTGAATGATGACATTTGGACATGACTCATATTGACCATTAAAACACCAAAGAAGATAATGATGGAAAAAAGCCATACTTTTTTTGGAAAAGATCGCCCAAAACCAACCAGCACCAAAAGGCTTGCTATAATCGTCAATTGCCAGGTAGCTGCAATGATCCACCCGGGGGAATGATCTGCGCTAAAACAGATTAGCGAATAGAACCCACCAAAACCAATCGTCCCTGTCAGGGTCCAGAATATCCAATTATTAAAAAAAAGCTTACCCAGCCCTTTTATCGTATCAAATCCTTTAAACAAAGAAATCAATCCGGTTAAAATAATGATCATAAAGGCATAACGAAGACTTGCCGACCATAGCCAGTGCCCGCCTTCCAGGCTCATCATCCGGTTCAAAATAAAGGTTGTACTGAAAAAAAGACCTGACAAAAGACCGATAGAAATTAATGAAATCATATTTTGTTGTTTTATCCCCGGGTTTTTTTCCTGGTGCATTAAAATGATTCATCTGACCCATATATCAAAACTATACAGATCACAAATCCTTTTCTTTTTCTTGCAACATAACCTGAATATATGGTAATTTTACCATTTTTGTTTGGGACATTAAAATGGTTCATTTGACCAATATATCAAAACAGCACGGATCACAGATTCTTTTTAAAAAAGCGAGCCTGCAGATTCTGGCCGGCTCAAGGATCGGACTTGTGGGCGCCAACGGAACTGGCAAAACAACCATCTTCCACCTGATCACAGGAGAAGAAGAAGCAGATGAAGGCGTGATCACCTATTCAAAAGAAACAAAAATAGGTTATTTTTCGCAGAATGTGGGAGAGATGTCCGGCAGATCCGCCCTGTCCGAAGTGATGTCCGGGGCAAAGGATGTGGTCATGCTGGGCCGTTCCATGAAAGAGATGGAAGCTGCCATGGCAGAACCCATGGACGACAGCGCCATGGCATTGTTGCTCGAAAAATACGGGGAAGCGGCTGAAGAATTTGAAACCCGCGGCGGCTATGATCTTGAAACCCGTGCCCAGACTGTTCTCACCGGCCTGGGCATCGGTCCTGTCGACTACACCCGCCCTGTGGAATCCTTCAGCGGCGGATGGAAGATGCGGATTGCCCTGGCAACAATATTGACCGTCAGCCCCACCGTCCTGCTGCTGGATGAACCCACCAACCATCTGGATATGGAATCCATCATCTGGCTGGAGAACTGGCTGGTCAATGATTTCAAAGGCGCGCTTTTGATGACCTGCCATGACCATGACTTCATGAACCGCGTCGTATCCCAGACCATTGAAGTGGCCGGTCAGACAATCACCACCTATGGCGGAAACTATGATTTTTATATCAAAGAGCGGGAAATCAGAATGACGAATCTTCTGGCAAGCCACCGCCGACAGCAGGAGATGCTGGCCAAGGAAGTGGATTTTATCGCCCGTTTCAAGGCACGGGTATCCCATGCCGCACAGGTACAGTCCCGCATCAAGAAACTTGAAAAAATAGAACGCATTGAATTGCCGGAATACCAGCGAACCATAAAATTTGAATTTTCCGATATTCCGCGTTCAGGTGATGATGTTGTGTTTTTTGACCAACTGGCAAAAACATGGGAAACACAGGATATGGATCCTAAAACCGTGTTCAGCGACATCTCAGGCCTGATCAACCGCCAGGATAAAATTGCTGTGGTCGGCATCAATGGCGCAGGAAAATCCACTTTTCTAAAGGTCCTGGCACAAAAGACAGATCCTACCCGGGGCATCTGCAGGATCGGCGCCAGTGTCAACAGGGGGTATTTCAGCCAGCACGCCATGGATGTTCTTGATCCGGGCAGAACTGTTTTTGATACGGTTCAGGATGCCCTGCCCCTTGAAGGAATAGGGGTGATCCGGAACCTGTGCGCAGCCTTTCTTTTCTCAGGCGATGATGTGGACAAACAGATCAAACTACTCTCCGGCGGAGAGAAAAGCCGGCTCGTCCTGGCAACCCTCCTGGGACAGCCGCTCAATTTTCTGATCCTGGACGAACCCACCAACCACCTGGATATCCAGTCCAGGGAGATCCTGCTTGCGGCCCTGAAAAAGTTCACGGGCACCCTTGTCCTGGTCAGCCATGACCGGCATTTTCTCCGCTGCCTTGTGAACCGGGTTTTCGAGATCGACCAAGGGGAAATGACCCCCTATGAAGGGGATTACGAATACTACCTTTCAAAAACAGGGCGGGATCACCGGGCAATATAGGTTGAAATAAATGAGATGACCTGTCCTGATACCCGGATGATCCTAAAAAATCGCATTAAAGTATATTCGGTTTAAGGCATTTTGCCTGCTATAGTACCTCTTTCTCGAAAAATTATTCGCGTTTCAATTTTCCGACAATATTATCCTTCTGCCTCTTTTTCGAGTTCATCCAGTTTGTCAGGATCAGAAACGGCAATGTCAACAAGACACTGTGGGATAGAGCTTTGTTCACACATCGTCCTGATTTCTTTCTCTACTTCGCTGAATTCCATGATTTCGCGAATTGAATCGATGTGGTCAATCATATCATCCGGTGTAATATCTTCCAAAGCAGGACCTGCAGCTTCCGTCTTTTTCTTTGCTGCTGCTTCCTCTGCTAATCTTTGTTGCTCCTTGAGTTCCTCTTCCATGGCTTTTTTGGCATTGTTAATAGCACCCTGGTCAACTTCTGCCATCTCTATGATCAACCCCTCTGCCACATTATTGTTAATTAAGTGCTTCACCTTCTCTTCTTCTGATTTGCCATCAACTTTCTCCAGCAGGTTTGCCACTCTTCCTCTCTCTGCCTTTTCCTTTGCAATCTCAGCCTCCACCTCGGCAAGTTTTTCTTCTGGAATGCCTAATTTATTTACGATCACCTCGCGTTCCATCTGTTCTCCAATGAGGTATCGGATACTTTCATTTTCAGACAGTTCTTTTGCTTTTTTTACAAGCAAATCAAGTCTTGTCTCTTCGAGAATCCGTATTATGTCTGGTCTATGTTCGACATTCCTGAATTCTTTCCACGTTTCACCAAGATTGTCGATAAGGTTAGTGGTCGCTAAATAAGGATTGAGCACGTCCTCCAGTGAAAGCGCCGAGATCGCATCGTTAAAATCCTTCATCAGCGGCCTCCCAACTTCCAGCATGTCATCCATCGCCCATCGTAACTGCATAATCCTGCCTCCACTTGTGGAAACATTAAAACCTGCATTGTCAAGGTCGCCGATAATCTTTTGAATCGCTGCTTCCTTGGCTTGCCCTGAGAGTTCTCCTGCGTTAAGCTCAAGTAGATTCTCCTCAATTCCTAACCAGAGTGACTTTTTTTGCGTTTCGTTGGTCGTCGTCATTTTTTTAATCTCCTTTTATTGATATGTCTTGCCTAATTTCAATTCGCCGCACAAATTCCAGTGAAAAGGGTTCATTATCGATAAAGTTTATTTTTTTGATTTCTCACCCAGCCTGCTGAAAAAAAAATATATGTAATTTTTTATGCCACATGAAAATTATTATCCTATCCAAAGTATTGGCTCCCTGAAAAGCACACTTTTGAGACTCAACCTTAATTTTTTTAAGAATTGATGCCTTTCATATCTATGTATACCGGATTTTGTAAGTGACCTCAAGCTACATAAGTAATTATACAGATTTGTCGAATATGTGATTTTTAATGATATCCAGCTAATAAACCATAAAAATTGGTTTCCTTTGGAGGTATCATTGATACATCGAACCTTATCTTGCGGTGTCGTAGTGGTTTAAACTTTGTATCCAAGGCGCGCAACAATTCTTTGCACCATTTTTGCTATGATATTTTATTATCCACAAATAATATGGTTTCTTTTCCCCGAGGAATCTCCTATGTGGTTTTGACTTCAACAATTGGTTTCTCTGTAACCAAAGGAAAAAACATGATGAATTTAGTGCCTTTACCAAGGGTGCTATCAACGGTAATAGATCCACTATGGCTCTTGACAATACTGTGCACTACGGCTAAACCCATGCCAGAACCTTTGCCAACCCCTTTGGTTGTAAAATAGGGATCAAAGATTCGATCGATGATATCAGGGTCTATTCCCGGTCCTGTATCACTTACCATTATCTTGACATGGTTGCCGCTTTTCAAGCCAGGATAGTCTTTGGCTGAACTATCGTCTAAAAGCACATTTTCAACTATGATAGTAAGATTACCGCTGGTTTGTTCCATTGCATGGGAAGCGTTGATGCACAGGTTCATTATAATCTGGTTCATCAGGATTGGGTCTGCAAGAATAGTTTCATTTGTAATTTGAATATCCTGCTGAATATCTATTGTGCTTGGAATCGTTGAGCGTAAAAACTTGAGGGCATCTTTAATAACTGGTGCAATTTTTATCGGTTGCAGTTTCTGGTCAGTTATACGGCTGAGGTTTCTAAGCTGTTTTACAATATTTGTTGCCCTTCGACTGGCTGTCTTTATCGCTTCAAGGTTGGAATAAGCCCGGCTGGATTCTGGAACATCCTCTAAAGCCAATTCCGTGTTTCCCAGAATAATGCCCATTATATTATTAAAATCATGGGCGATGCCACTTGTCAGGGTGCCGATGGATTCCATTTTCCGTGCCTGACGAAGTTCTTCTTCCATCTTTTTAAGGTTAGTAATATCTGTTGCTATTTGAAGCTTAACTAAACGTTCATCTGTCCATTCTATAGCCCGATCATGATTAATATACCATTTCCCAGTAATCGGATTTTTTGCATGCCAGACAAACACTTCGGAGGGTTTTCCGTTTTCGTCAAATAGTTTATCATTGGGACAGTTCATGCATGGTTTGGATTCACCTCTATAACTTTCCCAACAAGTTTCACCGATCATATCCCTTCCAAAACTTTCTTTCATGTATTTGTTCATAAAAAGAATTTCATATGTTTTTATATCCACGACATAAATAGTAGCGTCAATACCATCTAAAACCCTGAGAAATTGTTTGTGAGATGCCTGTAGAGCCATTTCAGTAAGCTTACGCCCGGTGATATCAGTCACATTGCCCTCGTAGCGGATAATCTTGCCGTCCCGATCATAAATAGCACGTGTGCTGTTGGATACCCAGATATGTGAACCATTCTTACATCGAGCTTTGAACTCGTAATGTTCTACAGATCCAGCCTTCAGAAGAAGTTGTTTATAAAGATACCGATCTTCATTGTTTACGTAGTACTGCTTTGCAATGTCGGAAATATTGGAGATGAGTTCTTCTGGAGATGCATAACCAAGCATCTTGGCAAAGGCTGGATTGACACTTATAAAACTTCCTTCCGGTGTGCTTTGAAAAAAACCTTCAACGGCATTCTCAAAAATACCCCTGTATTTTTTTTCACTTTTGATTAAATTATCAAGATTTTTTTTCAAATTGTCTTGCATTTTATTTATTGCCAAAACAACTTCATCTAATTCGTCAGTTTTGTTTGACTTGCTGATCGTTCGATCCAAATAGAATTTATCAAAGGACCTGCCGATATCAATATTCTTCAGCCAAGAGGAAAGTGAATAGAGGTGCCGGGTGAGCAAATATTGAAATATCAGCAATGTAAATCCGGCTACTAAGAATATTTTGATCGCATTACTTAGTAAAATGGTGAAAGTTTTTTTCAATAGACGTGTGTAAATGCTGTCAAGACCTATAACCGTACGCATAATACCGATATTGGTATCGTCGCCCTTGTGATCATATATCAATGAAAACTCTTTGGTCAGATTATTTTTTGATTTTATAGATCCAACAGACCAGTTAGTACCCTCATCCGAGTGAATTTGAATACGCTCCATATCGGGTAGGTGAAGTATGCCGTGAAGCTGTGTTTTAATTTGTTTATCATCATACAGCCAGACACTGGTCGTAATACTTTCCAGATAACTCTTCCTGATCAGAGTTTCATAGTTGTTCACTCTTTTTATGTCAACACGATAGTCGATGTATAGTTGTAAAGCCGTTGTAATAAGAGTTATCAACGAACTGAACAGTACCAGAGCTATTACCAATTTATAACCGATTTTACTTTTCATTGGGAGAGTGCCTCTTGTAATGCTTTCTTCCGGATTGCCTCGATTTCTCCACTCTCTTTCATCTTTTGAAATGCTAACTCAAGTTGAGAGATCAAGTTTTTGTTCTTTTTATTTATAAAATGGAATAATGGGGCTGAGAAAAGGGGTTGACCAACCACATGAATTTTAGAATTTTTAAAATTTCTGTGAATCTCAATTTTGCCTGCATCAAGAACGGCAATAGCGACGTCAATGCGCTCTTTAGAAAGCAATTTGAAAAGATGGGGCATGTCTTTTGCTACAATACGGTTCAGCCCTTTTGTGCCGATATCAGAATATCGAATTCCACCAATTATCCCAATGCTTAACCCTTTCAAGTCTTCCCAAGATCGAAAGTTTCTCTTACTTTTTTTAGTGAAAACCACGCCTTTAAACTCTGTGATCGGCGTTGAAATTTTAATCAGATTGGTGAATTTTTTTTCAGTTCCAGCAATTCGAGCCAAGTCTCCGTCTGTTTTTCCTAAATTCGCCCATTCCAAGCCACGCCTTCCCGGCAAATCATTAAATTCAACTTCAACACCAACTTTTTTATATGCAGTACGGACGACTTCTTTGGCTAACTCATGGGTCTGTTCATTTGCAATTGCAGAAATGGTTACATTTTTTGTTAGTGCTGTGGCTTGCTGTCCGAAAACCGACGATCCCATTATTAATGGAAACAAGAGACTAAAAATCAGTATAGATAATTTAAGAATCTTCATAACGAAAGCCATCTATCTTAAATGTTTCATTCTTTTATTAAGGCATTATAAAATATAGGGGCCTCATCAAGTATTTTTTGTGCAGCAAAATTTGATTAAATTTTTAGAATAACTGCCATAGCCTGCACACTCCCCAAATTATAAAATCACCAGAATGTCATTGGCATCCCGGCAAATTTCAATAATATTTACAGTACAGTATATTGTGTTACAAAGTAAATAAATTTTCAAAAGAATATTCCATTATATAACCGAAAGCAAAATCAAAAGAATCAAAATCCCATTCAACATGATCAGGGTTCTTTTCCGTGCATTTCTGTTTACCATATCGCCAGTAAACAGTTCCGTTGACAGAGGGACGTCCGGAAAATCGGTGACTTTCCATCCGCAGGTTTCAAGCAATCTGGCATAGGTTAACATCAGGATGGCATTATCCTGGATTTCTCTTGCGCTGAATTCATTTAGCTCAAGCGTTGCCGGAAGAGGAAGGGAATGTCGGTTAATAAAATCAGATCATTCATCAGAAAAGACTGCTGTTTCAATGGCTTAGGCAGGTTTTTAAAGATTGATGCTACCTGTCCAACATATTTGTTGGACAGGCCCTTGTCAGTCTCCAAAACAAAAGACCTTTGTTCCCTGCTTTGCCTTATGGAATCAACCTTTGACAGCAATTTGTGCATCCTTTCAAGGGGGGTTTTCCCTTGAACCCCTTAAACTTGAAAGGATTTTACCCCTTGCAAAAGAATATAATGTGGATATTGTGGGGTTCTTATTGTATCCTGACAACCGGGGCAAAAGACAGGATTAAAAAAAATATTGTGGAGCAAAGCTATGTGGCCATGCTTGCAGGAGCGGGTCTTGATTTTGCTCTCCTGGATATATTGAATTGCCGGACGATGGCTTTTGCCTCTGTCTCAAGCATCCTTGCCAAAGAAGAGATTTTTTCCTGGGAAGTGATTTCCGGGTAATGGAAAAATATTATAAGGGAAAATGATGAATTTCAGTAAAGAACAATTATTGGAAATGCTGGTGCAAGTTGCACCCAATCGTTATGTTCAGGCACTATTGATAATTATTTTGTTTTTTGGTCTGGCAAAGATTCTGGATGTAATCTTTACCTGGAAAGTGAAAGGATGGATAGAAAAGACAAAGCTCAAATTGGATGACCAGTTAATAGATATTTTTCATAAACCCGTCTTTTTAAGTATTCTCCTTTTTGGTCTTGCCCTGGCCACTGAAAGATTGGGGTTAAATGAGACCCTTTTGTTTATCACTTTGGGTGGTCTGAAAACGATTGCTGTGTTTATCTGGACATTTGCGGCAGCAAGATTCCTCAAACTTTTACTTCACCTTGTGAGCCGGGATGAAAGCCGGTTTAAACTGGTACAGACCCGCACTCTACCATTGTTCAGCAATCTGTTGATTCTCATTGTAACAGGCCTGTCTATTTATATTATCTTTCTGGTCTGGGATATTGATCTGACAGCCTGGATAGCTTCTGCCGGTATACTGGGTCTTGCAATCTCCTTTGCTGCAAAAGACACTCTTGCTAATTTGTTTTCAGGTGTGTTTATAATGGCTGATTCACCCTATAAACTTGGAGATTTCATTGTCCTTGATTCAGGTGAGCGGGGAGCGGTGACAAACATTGGTATTCGCAGTACACGGCTTTTGACCCGGGACGATGTGGAAATCACTGTGCCTAACTCAATCATGGGGAATACCAAAATCATCAATGAAGCCGGAGGCAGACATGAAAAATTCCGTATTCGAGTCAAGGTGGGAGTAGCTTACGGATCAGAAATTGACAAAGTACATAAAGTGTTGCTTGATGTGGCAACAGATTTTCCTGATGTCTGCAAGATCCCGGAGCCCCGCGTGCGGTTTCGGTCCTTTGGCGATTCAAGCCTTGACCATGAATTATTATGCTGGGTTTCAAAACCCGTATTACGTGGTAAAATACTGCACCTGCTTAATACTGCTGTTTATAAGCGGTTTATAGAAGAGGGTATTGAAATACCGTTTCCACAGCAGGATGTGCACTTACATTCAACATCAATGGATAATGCTGACATTAAGCAGGATGAAATTGAAAAATAAATATTAGGAAGGCCTTATGAAACTTTTAAAGAAATTATTGATCATAATTCCCATTATATGTGGGATAGCCCTTTTTGTTGTGATGAAAAAAAACAAAGAAGCGCCTGTCCGTCTTGATAATAAAGAGCGGGTTCATACGGTGAGGGTGATCCCTTTGGAAAAAATGGAAGTTGTGCCAAGGGTCACCACATATGGGTATGTTAAGGCAGACCGGACATGGCAGGCTATTTCAGAAGTCAGTGGGAAAATTGTTAATGTTAACGAGAATCTGAAAAAAGGGTATTTTATAAAAAAGGGCGAAGTTCTTTTTAAAATTGATACCACCTCCTACGGCTTGGCTGAAACCCGGGGTGTGGCAGATGTGATGAATGTGGATGCAAAGCTCAGGGAGCTTGCGCAATCCCAAAAAAATACAGAACGCCTTTTGACTATTGAAAAACAATCCCTTGTCAGTGCCGGCCAGGAGCTGAAAAGAAAACGCGAATTATTTTCTAAGCAATATATTTCTGCTTCTGATCTTGAAAAGGAAGAAAGAACTTTTCTGGCCCATCAAACCACAGTGAACAATTTACAGAATAACCTGGATCTGATCCCATCCCAGAAAAAAGCTTTATTGGCCCAGAAAAAATCCGGAGAATCCACAGTTACAGAACGCAAACTGGATGTTGCCAGGACTGAAATCAGGGCACCTTTTGATTGCCGTTTGTCCGTGGTGAATGTTGAACTTCACCAGTTTGCAGCGGCTGGAACCATTCTGGTTGAAGCGGAAAGTGTTGACAGGGCTGAAATTCCGGTTTCCCTGACACCTAAAAGTTTTATGACTCTTCTGCCCAGACAGTATGGGGGCAGTGTTGGGCAGATGCCGGACATGGAAACCATCCGCCGAGCCATTGGTATCACGGCCAGGGTAAGGCTTCCCATGGATGGGGAATTCCCCATTGAGTGGGATGGCACTTTTTCCAGGACCAGTGAATCCATGGATCTTAAAACCGGTGCCCTTACCATTTATATCACTGTGGACAAGCCCTATGAAAATGTGATTCCAGGCAAGCGGCCGCCTTTGGTCACAAATATGTATGTACAAGTGGAATTGAAAGGCAGGCCTTTACCCGACAGATTTGTAGTGCCCAGAAGCGCTGTCCATGACAAAAAGGTCTATATCTGTACCCTGGAAAACCGTCTTGAAATCAGGCCGGTGGGTGTTGAGTTCCATATGGCGGATGTGGCAGTTCTGACTAAAGGAATAAAAGAGGGAGAAACTCTTGTGCTGGCCGATCTTATGCCCGCTATACAGGGGATGCTGTTGAAACCGGTTCAGGCGGTTGAGGTTCTGGCACTATTGAAACAACAGGCCTTTGGGGAGGCAGATCCACGATGAACGCCTTTAAACAGATCATATCGTATATGTGTGCCCACCCCACGGCAGCCAATCTTTTGATGTTGCTTTTTCTCGCCCTGGGTGCCATCTCAGTGACTGATCTGAAAAGGGAAACCTTTCCGGATTTTTCGGTTAATGCGGTTGAAATATCAGTAGCCTATCCCGGTGCCACTGCTGATGATGTAGAAGCTTCTGTCTGTCGGAGAATTGAAGATGCCATTGACAGTGTGAGCAATATTGCAGAGGTCAAGAGTACTGCCATGGAAAACAGGGCGTCTGTTGTGGTGGAAATGGTGGAAGGTAATGATATCATAGAGTTTTTCAATGATATCAAAACAGAAGTTGAGGCCATTAATGATTTCCCCGGAGAAGTGGAAGATGTGATTGTAAAAAGGGTCAACCGGACAGATCCCGTGGTGTCCATTGCTGTTACAGGCCCCATGAGCCCTTTGCATTTAAAGTTTTATTGCGAAGACTTGAAAGATCAGTTAAAGAGGCTTGATAAGGTTTCACAGGTGGAAATCCTCGGGTTTTCCAAGCATGAATTTTTAATTGAGATTCCGTTCTACAACATGATGCGACTGGGCCTTTCAGTTTCTGATATTAAAGAGGCAGTGGCAGCCCAGAACCTGAATCTGCCGGCGGGAAGCCTTGAAACAAGGACGTCAGATATCCTGATCCGATTTTCAGAAGAAAGAAAAACTCTTCATGAGTTGGAAGATCTTATTGTGGTATCTTCCCAAACCGGAGCTGAAATCCGCCTGAGGGAGATTGCTGTTATTTCCGACCGGTTCATGGATGATGAAGATAAGATAATGTTTGATGGAAAACGAGCCGGGCTTCTCCAGATCACCAAAACCAAGTCTGAAGATGCCTTGAAAATTATGGATGCGGTTACTAAATTTTTAGAGCAGGAGCAGGCCCGTGCACCATCGGGTGTGTCATTTGCTGTTACCCAGAATGTGTCCAAAATTGTTCGGGATCGCCTGTTGATGCTGATAAAAAATGCAGTGCAGGGATTGATCCTCGTATTTTTAGCCATGCTGCTTTTTTTCCCTTTTGGCTTTTCCTTCTGGGTGGCAATGGGTCTGCCCGTGTCTTTTTTTATGACCTTTTTCTTTATGAAACATCTGGGGCTTTCCATTAACATGCTTTCCATGGTTGGGTTGTTAATAGGGCTGGGTCTTCTCATGGATGACGCCATTGTGATTGCCGAGAATATTGCCGCTCACCTTGAGAAGGGTAAAAATTCCTTTAACGCAGTTGTGGATGGTATTTCAGAGGTGGCAGCCGGAGTCTTTTCCTCATTTTTAACCACCTTGTTTATATTTGGAGCTCTTGCCTTGAGCATGGCTGGTGATATTGGAAAGGTCCTCTATGTCATACCTGTGATTTTGATCCTGACCCTGTCGGTGAGTCTTGTGGAAGCATTTTTTATCCTTCCCAATCACCTGTCCCATTCCCTTTCAAACCGTGGCGGAGATGGACACAAGAATCAGAAAAACCGATTCCGTCAAAGGATGGAAGTAGGACTTGATTGGTTTCGGGAAAAGGCACTGGGCAGAGTCGTTGATGTGGCGGTTAATTTCAGGTATCTGTTTATCGGGCTTGTCATCTTTGCCTTTATTTTTTCCATTTCCATGATCGCAGGGGGGCGTTTGAAAATCCAGGCCTTTCCTGACATAGAAGGGGATGTGCTCCAGGCAAGGATTCTCTTTCCCCAGGGAACGCCTTTGGAAAGAACAGAAAAATATGTGGACCAGATGGTGATAGCCGCCCAAAAGATGAGTGGTCAGCTTTCCTTGTCCCAGCCGGGTGGAACCGATGTTGTGAAGCATATCAGTGTATTGTACAATATCAATGCAGATGCAGGGGAAAAAGGCAGTCATGTGGCAACTATTTCCCTGGACCTTTTGAGCGCAGAAAACAGAACCGGTACCATGGATGATATCATTGGTCAGTGGCGAACCCTTGCCGGGGACATCCCGGATGCCATTGCAGTTGCGTTTAAAGAGCCTTCCATCGGGCCGGGTGGGCTGCCCATAGAAATTCGGCTCAAGGGAAACAGTCTGGATGAATTAAAGCTTGCATCCACACAGCTCATTAATTGGTTTTATTCTTACGAAGGTGTGTCAGATCTCTATGATGATCTCAGGCCGGGTAAACCCGAAATTCAAGTTAAACTAAAAGAAGGCGCAAAGATCAGAGGTTTTGATGCAAGAAGCATTTCAAAACAACTGAGAGCTGCCTTCTACGGTATTACTGCCAGTGAGATCATTGTAAGGGATGAATCCTATGAGGTTAATCTTAGGATGGCAGGCCCTGACAGGGACAGTATGGCCGATCTTGAAAACTTTTATCTCATGGGCGGTAATGGAGAGCGTGTTCCTTTGAACACTGTGGCTTACATTACCCACAGCCGGGGATATGCCGGGATTAAACGCGTGGATGCAGACAGGACTGTCACTGTGACCGGGGATGTGGATACCCGGGTGGCCAATGCAGCGGATATCATCGCGGATACAAAGAAAAGGTTCTTGCCGCAACTAAAAAAACAATTTCCCAATATCATTATAGGGCTGGAGGGACAGGAAAAAGAGATGAAAGCTTCCATAGGCGGCATGATTAAGGCCTTTGGTATCGGTATTTTTGGTGTATTCTGTCTTTTAAGCTTTCAATTCAGGTCCTATCAGGAACCCCTGGTGATCATGATCACTATCCCTTTTGCTTTTATCGGTGTTGTCTGGGGACACATTATTATGGGACTTGATATTTGCATGCCCAGTATCCTGGGGTTTGTATCCCTTGCCGGCATTGTGGTGAATGATTCCATCCTGCTGGTGAGTTTTATCAAACTCAATACCGCTATGGGGAAATCCGCGGCCGAGGCAGGAAAAATGGCATCCAGGGAGAGATTCCGCGCAGTGATGCTGACATCGGTGACCACCATTGCTGGCCTTTTGCCTCTTTTGTCGGAAAAGTCAATGCAGGCCCAAATCCTTATACCCCTTGCCTGTTCCATTGTGTTTGGGCTCTTGATGTCTACGATTCTGGTGCTGCTGGTAGTGCCTTGTCTTTATACCATCCTGTCGGATTTTAATTTGGTCAGGATTGAATCAGGGACTTAACTACTGAAAATTGTCAGAGCAGCACCGGTCAATGCCAGAAGTATGGCAATGGTTTTGTTAATGGTTATTTTTTCCTTTAGAAAAACAGCAGCCAGAATAAAGATGAAAATTGAGGACATCTAGTTTAAAATAGCCGCTCTGGATGCTGTTGTATATTTCATTCCAGCAACCCAGCAAAGCAGTGCCAGATAATTTCCAATAACAGAGGCTGGAAGGGCGGTTAACCAGGCCCTTGAAAATTTGAGTTCCCTGAAGTATTGTCTGCGGTTGGGGTGAAATAATATAAGGGCAAACAAAGAGACAGTTGCCGCCGCAACCCTGACAAGGGTTGCCCAGAAAACATCGGTTCGTTCCAGCAGGTCTTTTATCATCACAATACCGGCAGCCAGAAAGATCATGGAAAGACAGCCAATAATAATACCAGACAGCGGGCTTTTGCTTTCCTGTATTTTATCCAAAGGTTTTTTTGATCTCATTGACCCGACAAAAACGGCTGTAAGTACCAGGAGCCCGCCGATAATGGCACCAAGGCTTAAATTTTCCTTTAGCAGGATAAAAGAAAAAAAGATCACGCTGGGAAGATAAAGGCATTCCACAATGGCTACAATGCCTGCACCCAGGCTGTTTAGTGCCATAAAAAAGAAAAGATCTGCCAGGGTAATCCCGATAAAGCCTGATACTGAAAGCAAAAGCCAGTCATTGATGGGTTTGTCCGGAATAAAAGGTATATCAAGGATCACCATGGTCAGGGAAACCAGGACCAATGCCACAATACTTTTATAGATATTCAAAGAAACAGGAGAAAACACATCTCCGCTTTTTTTGAACAGGATCACAGCGCAGGCCCATAAAAAGGCTGAAGTTAGTGCAAATACAGAACCCAACATGGTTTACTACCTTATTCAAAGGTCTTTTTATTATTCAAAAGCTTTCCTTTTAAATGGGGCAGCCCTTTTTGTTTGTCACGAAGTTCAAAGTTTACAATGGTCTGTTGGCTTTGTGGGTCATTTTGACATTCATACCCAAGGGACATTGTTGCAGGCATGAAAATAGGCAGCTTAAAAGAGGCTTCAACCGTGGCTGAATCATGAATGCCAAATTTTTTGTCAAGACTTGCAATAACCCTTGCAAGACTCCACATGCCGTGAGCAATGGCCCTCTTAAATCCAAAAAGTTTGGCGAAAACCGAGTAAAGATGGTGAGGGTTATAATCGCCGGATACGCTTGCATATTTTCTGCCCGTATTGGATGGTGCAAGGATGGTTTCTTTTTTTTCTAAAAATATGTCATCTTTTTTCTTTACGGCTTTTTTCTTTCTTACCTGGCTTCTGGTGAAAAAGACGGATATGCCTTTCCAGACAAGTTTGCCCTGTGACATGACTTCCAGGGTAAAGCTTGTTTCAATGCCCTTATCTGTTTTTTTTATGTGGTCAAGTGTACAGGCAAGATCAAGAATTTCATCAAAGGACACAGGTCTTTTCTGTTCAAAAGACTGAAAGATATGGATCAGTCCCAAAGGGTTGATGGGAAAGAAAGATGAGGTAATAAATTTGCCCAGAAGGCCGATAAACGGTGTCTGCAAATAGGATATTGGGATACTATCGGATTTGTTTTTTGAAAAACCACACACAGTCCTGTAATTTTCAATTAGATCTTTATCGGGCCGGTAATTTTTTAAAACAATCCGGGTTTTTTTGATAATTGCCTTATCTTTAATCAAATTGGAGCGAAAAAGAGAAATCAAAAATGCTTTGAAAAAAATAAATCCCATGGAGGGGCATTTTTTTATTTCCACAATCATTTCTGGAACTGTCAGTGCTATTAGTTGAATGGATTGATCATTTTCCATTTTTATCTCCTCAAAAATTTTATCTATAAAGGAGCATACTCTATCTTTGTTTAAACGTGAAGTCAATAAAGGGTTTAGAGAAATAATAATGTATAAAAATAGAAAGTTAAGTGTATTCAGATAATGAAAAAAGAACAGTTTTTAGTTGGTATGTTTTAGAATTTTAATAAATTATTGTCATCTGATTATAATAAGTGTTATTTAATTTTATATGTGAACCGGCTGTAAATCCAAACAATATGATATTTATACTGATTTGAGATATTCCAAAGTCTAATTTTAAAAAAGATAGGAGAGAGAAATATGGATACAATAATGGATATTGTCATTGCAAGAGATCCGTTTGAGAAAGAATTTCATCAGGCAGTAACAGAGGTTGCTGAATCAGTAAAACCGGTTCTGGATAAAAATTCTGAATACCGGCATGCCAGGATTATGGAAAGAATTGTAGAGCCGGAACGTGTGATCCAGTTCAGGGTTCCCTGGGTGGATGACCAGGGTATGGTTCATGTTAACAGAGGCTTTAGAATAGAGATGAGCAGTGCTATTGGACCTTACAAGGGGGGACTTCGCTTTCATCCTTCCGTCAATCTTTCCATCATGAAATTTCTTGCTTTTGAACAGGTATTTAAAAATGCATTGACAACTCTACCCATTGGCGGTGGAAAAGGTGGATCAGACTTTGATCCCATGGGCAAATCAGATAATGAAGTCATGAGATTCTGCCAAAGCTTCATGTGCGAACTTTTCCGCCATTTAGGGTCTAATACAGATGTTCCTGCAGGGGATATCGGTGTAGGCGGTAGAGAGATCGGGTATCTTTTCGGGATGTATAAAAAATTAAAAAATGAATTCTCAGGTATTTTGACAGGCAAAGGCCTTAACTGGGGTGGAAGTTTGATCAGGCCGGAAGCAACCGGATATGGTGCAGTCTTTTTTGCCCAGGAAATGCTGGCCACAAGGAAAGAAAACCTTAAAGATAAAGTCTGCCTGGTTTCAGGTTCAGGGAATGTTGCCCAGTACACCACACAAAAATTAAACCAGCTGGGAGCAAAGGTTGTTACACTCTCTGATTCTTCCGGATATATCTATGATGAAAAAGGTATTGATGAAGCAAAACTTGGGTATGTCATGTACCTGAAAAATGCAAAACGC
>FLOH01000393.1_pt1 | contig 100500 bp, 146 predicted proteins | sample 756751 | NCBI WGS metagenome assembly FLOH01 (sample SAMEA4026879, study PRJEB14308) | marine metagenome | biome: coastal water; material: water | depth 74 m
GATTTTACTGAAATAGTTGGTCAAAATAACGATGAGGTTATTTTTGAATGTAATTCTACCCTTGGAAGTCAAGGTATGTTTGGTACAAAAATTCAAAAATTAACACAAGAGGGTTACTTGGAAATGTATCTAATTCAAAATCAACAAATAGTATCTCAAGGATCCACTGAAACAAACTTTGGCGAAGTATTCCTCAAGGGTAACTGTGTATCTAGTTCTGACCCTACGGCTTCTACCAATCCAGGTATTCCTAGAGGTGGTGGTTGCCTCATAGCTACTGCAACATATGGTTCTGAAATGGCAACTGAAGTCCAACAACTCAGAGAGTTAAGGGACAACCAATTGTTACAAACAGAATCAGGTACACAATTCATGGCAATGTTTAACGATGTTTACTATTCATTTAGCCCAATAATTGCCGATTATGAACGAGAAAATCCACTATTCAAAGAGGCAGTAAAGATTGCAATCACTCCAATGATTTCCAGTTTATCCCTAATGGAGAATGCTAATTCAGAATCTGAAGTATTGGGAATGGGACTGTCCGTAATTATGCTAAACATTGGAATGTATCTTGGTGTTCCAGCTGTAGTGATTGTTGGAATTAGAAAGAGAATCTAAAAAAGACAGCACACACAAGTTTTGGTTATATTTGATGAGTGAAAAACAAATTCATGGACGATAGTAATTTTCCTAATGGAGTTTGTAAACAATGCCATGAATCAGTGGTTATCATGATAAGAAAAAATGATTTGAAAGAGGGGGATATTCGTTATGAATGTAAACAGTGTGGTTATGTTAGTACAAAAAAAGACTAGTGATGATATTTCCACATTTCACCAATAAAATCACATTCTCGACACACATAGATTAGATTCCAGAAAAGAGGAGCTTGCTGTCGTTCCCATTGCATCAGTCCTGAACATTTTGTACATGGTTTAGTTGGAGGGTGAATTTTTTTATGTTCCTCATATTCTTCATGAACCTCAAAAGATTTGTTGCATGCTTCACATTTTTCTTTCTTCTTTCCAAGTAATCCCATGACAATCACATAGATATCACACTAAAAAAGACATTCAATATTTTTCCACAACTAAAAAAATCTATTTGGAATTTGTACGCTCATGACTGATCGATATGAAGTGCGTAAAGAATCAAAAAATAATAACATTCCACTTTAGATCATAATTTAACAAGTTAAACTCATGAGCATGATTGGAATCAATAGAGAAATACAAAAAATTGCAATTCAATCCCAACTAATGGGATACAAAGCACTACTAAAAATTACAAATACCATGAGTAAATAGACCACTTGCGGTATTATGATTTTTTTTAAATAATTTATTCACTAGTAATTTTATCTCATAGGCAGGGTAATGGTGCTGCAAATATGTGACTGTTGATAAATTAACCCCGTAATCTATACATTACAAAATATGGATTATATCCAAAAGAAGTGATATTTTTATTTCAATCAGAATACAACTCTAAACATACTCTAGAGGATCTCCGTCATTGTTTTCATCTTTTGAAACTTCTTCTATTCGGTTACACCATCTACTTTTTCCACTTTCACCATCTTGACGCCAATCGTTTTCCATAACTATAGTATGTCATTACTGGTAAAAAAAGACACCATATTCAGAATTCACATATGGTAAAAAAAACATCTTTTTTTAAAAATTAGAACAATTAAACAACTGTTTGAGTTACAAATACATCTAATTTGTAAGAAAATGGGTAATTTGACACATGATTCCATCATACCTCACACCAGTTGTCCCCCTAGAACCAAGCAATTTTTTTATCAGGATGGATAACTTTGATTTGTAATGAGTTCGTATGTTGATCTTTTACAGGAATATCGAGAAAAATTTGATAAAGAAATTTTTCCGTTACTTGTATCTCATGAACTAATTCATAAAAAAACTGGACTGGTGTATCATTCTTTTCAGAAAAGAATTGATAGAATAGAACTGCAAAAAAAATCAATTGAAAGTAAAATATTTCTTTTAAAACAGCACATGTCAGATGGGAATAAAGTTGAAGATTTTGATAAATCCATAATGTTTGATTTAATCAGTATGTTTGCTCAGGGAACATTATCATATTTTGAGATATACAAATCATGTTTAAAATTTTCTTTAGATTTTAAAAAACTTGGAATAGTAAAAGATGATCCTGGATACAATGAAATGATTGATCATTTAGGGGATTACAAAAATAATGAAATACCCGTATTTCATAAAGCAGGTCTTAGAACATTTTTCAATGTAGATTTAAGAAATGTTTTAACAAATGACTCTTGGTGGATAAACAATAATTTTGAATTTACATATGAGGAGCCAGATGGGACTGAACTATCCTTGAGCATAGGTGAACTGTATGGGGAATTGGCAAGTATCAATTCAATCGTTTTAGGGTTTACAGAAAATCATCAAAAAAATTCAGATTCCAATTCTGCAGAATAATGTTTTAATTTTAATGCATCAAAACAATTTTTTAATTCATACTCCTGATTAAGGCTGTATCAAAAATTACCTATGACGCCTGTCTTATGTTGAGGGCCAATCACTCTGTGGTGATTTCAGATAGTCACTCCGTGGGACATTATCCTCATGGTGGGAATCATTGCTGTTAGTGTCTGCACTGAATTTTATTCTATGAGAAAGTAATCATTTTTGGATTTGCTGTTTATTTTATTTTATTAAAATTTATTTTTACTAACCAATTTTCATACTAACCCCTTCAGATACAGTATCACTTTTGATACACTTTTTCTATCTAAAGTTTTAAGGAACTACCTACAATCGTATAACTGTGAAATCAATAATCCCATTACAAAATTACCGTGATCAAATTCCAGAAGTTCAACTTAAAAATATGAAAAATGACGGAGTCAAGTTTCAAACAATATACAATAAATTCGTAGAACTTGGAATTAAAGGTGCTAGAAATAAAAATAAAGTACGAGACGATTTAGATTATTACATTGAACTAGGATTTTTTGTCAAGCTGCAAAATGAAAATCATCAACAACTATACTATCAAACACATATCGGAGGGGATCTGAAAACTGACATGTACCTACTTGAAGGAATTAAATTTGTTAAAATATTACTTGACACAAAATTTAAAAAAATAAATGATGAATGGGAGAAATTAGACAAGGAAAAACTATTCTACAAGCAGAAAACTTTTGGTAAGGGAAAATATTCCAAACCTACTAAAAAATTAGAAAGATGGATTATGCTATTGGATTCAATTATAGTGATCACTCAAAACTTAATGGGTACAAGAGAAACTATGGACTATGATATGTTAAAAGACAATTATTCCAAACTCGTCACAAACACAATCAAAGAGTTAAACAAATTTGCAAAATTAGTACATTCAACAAGCAAGGAAAATCAAAGAGCAGTAGAAGTTGTATTTGCCAGGATGCCTTTTAAAATGACTTTTTAATTTCTCAAATCGTCCCATTGCAGGCATGAATTAACGAAAATTTAGAGTAAAAATGTCCAGTTCTAAGAGTTGATCAAGATACAAAGTCGTTTTAGTTAATATGTCTAAAATGAACAGTACAGTTAGAATCTCGAAATGAAATTGTATTCTGCAATTTCTTCCGATTTTTTAGTGGTTGGAAGATTTCGCCATCTTTCAATCACGATTTTTATTCCTATGATACTTTTAAACGACAAAACAAAAATCACTTTTAAAACAAGTCATATCGTTCCTTATGTTTTCTTTCTTCAGTTTTTTTATTGATACTTGTTTCTGATCATTTAAGGCATATATTGGATTCAAATTTTAGCAATACATGCCATTTGTAAAAGAAGGTGATGAATCCAATCCTGAAATTTTATCTCTGTATAAAGAAATCAACGATGAATTACAAATTGGTAAAATACCAAATATTTTAAAAACAACTAGCATTGATCCGCAAATTGCCAGATGGTTTTGGGAGGGCGTAAAAATTATCTTGCTTCGTGAATCATCCATTCCAAGAATACTAAAAGAATCCATTGCACTTGTAGTTTCAAATGCAAATTCATGCGAATATTGTACAAAAGCTCATGGGATGTTATTGCAATTAATGGGATTTACTTCTGAGCAAATCATTGATCTTAAAGGTAATTTTGAAAGTTTTTCAGATAAGGAAAAAGCTGCATTAAATTATGTACTAAAAATTAATGATTCTGCAAACAAAACTACATCTGATGATCATAAAATTTTAAAAGATTTTGGATATGATGATAAACAAGTCGTGGAGATTACAGCAGTTGTTGCTGCGTTTAATTGGGCAAATATTATTGCAGATGCACTAGGTACTGAAATAGAATCCTGAGTATTAATTTTTATGATAAATTTTGATTTGCTTATCAATTTTTTCATTGTTTTTTTTATTTATGATAATTTAGAAATAGGAATCAAGCCAAGATTACAAAGGAATGTGAAAAGAAGGGGGATTTGAACCGAACTGGAATTCATGTTAATCTAGGCACAAATTTTCTACGAATGAAAAAATTACCCATATGGCCAATTTTTTCATTGGTTTTTTTATTTATGGTAATTTATCAAATCATAGTATTGCCATAGGTAATGCTGGGCTGCGATAATTCAAACTAACGCATCTTTCGGGATTATTGCTCCTACCTTGTGGCTCAAGCCACAAGTTATCACCGTCAATTTTGTCTGTTGTCTTGCTTCTTTTTGCGTTAATCATGTTATTGTCAACAGTAAACACTACTAGATCTTAAGCATTTTTGATAAATTAGATATGATCATGTTTAACTAATTTATTTTAAAATTAGATGTATGGGCAGTTAGCCAATGTCATTACATAGAATTTTCTTAGAAGATCTTAAAGGTTTGTGAGTAGGTAGGAATTGTTAGTAGGAATTGCTAATTGTGAAATTTGTCCAATTTTGAGAATTTTATAATGTTTAATCTTTTTTATCTAGTTTTTTACTTTCTTCTTCAATTTTTCTAATTTTTTCTTCATTGATGGCAATTTGCTTTTCAATATCTTTATTTTTGCGTGACTCCTCTTTCTCTAACTTCTTCTCTTCCAGTTCTCTCTCTGCTTCCTCCAAACGTCTTTTTGACTCCTCTAATTCTTCACCCGAAGAATTAACTTCACTAGAAATTACTGCAGGTTTTGGTGTTGAACCTTTTGGAAGTGTAGGTTTTGGTTTAGCTGTCTCAGCTGGCTTTACCTCTGCCTGTTTAGGCTCAACTGTACCTAATTTTGGTGGTAATGAATCTCTCAACTCTTTTATCTCAGGTATGTCTGGAAATTTATTTTCTAAAATTTTAATATAAAATTCTGCTTCCCCATATTTTGCTTGAGAAATTAAACATTTAGAAATGGAATACAATGCTTGAGGAAATTCAGGATCTTTATTGAGAACTTTTCGAAGTTTTCTTTCTGCCTTTGAATCTTTTCCTTTATCCATTAGTTCATTTGCTTCCCCTGTTGCAATTTCGTTATCATACTGTTTTACTAATTCCTTTGAATCTTTTTTTTCAATTGAAGTTTCTAAAAGACACACGTGACATACCACTGTGATTTCTTTTTTTCCAGAACCTACAGATACAAGTGAATAATGCTTTGTTTTTGTGATATGATAACGAAATGTATGCTGGGTGTCTTTATTGCATCTTGAGCAATGCATTCCCCTGGACTCCATATCTCTGTATGATGCCTGTTGATTAGACCAGTGTACAAACAATATTTTATTGATTCTAAAATTATTATTAAATATTTAATTTTTAACGAAATCATTTCCTGATTAGATATTCTTAAGTGCTGGAATGACTAAAAAAAATATTGAAATATTCTATAATTATCACGATCATGATTGCTGTTATCGTCGGAATGACTGCTCCGAGTGCTTTTGGAGAACTGTACTATAACAACGAATATTCTTTTTCTGTTCAATATCCTGATAATTGGAGGGTAACTGAAGGAACTATGGTTGCTGATGGATTCGTTGTTGGCATTTCAGATGGAGTCGAAGAAGGATCAGTATACAGTATATGGGAATCAGACACAATGATCTACGTACTTACTGACATGGGAGAAAAACTTTCAAATCAAGAAGAAAAAAGCTGGTGGGCTGAAGAAAGTAAGAAATATTGTAATGAGTCTAATTACAATAATGCAGATTATCGATGCGGATCATTTAAAATTATTAGTCAAGTTTCAGGAAAATCCTTGAATGGGTATCCTACAATCACTACTAAATACAGTGAGACTCGACAATATTCTGACGCTAATGTTGGAATTACTCCTATGATGGTTGTTGATAAATTAATTTATGTTGGAGACAGTATATGGATTATAAGTACATCAACGGATACCTCAAAGTTTTCAGAATATGAGGATATGATTTATGCCACAACTAATTCATTTAGATACCCCGCATCACCACCAATTGAAAATTCATCCAGTGGCGGCGGTTGTCTAATTGCAACAGCAACTTACGGTTCTGAAATGTCACATGAAGTCCAACAGTTACGAGAACTACGTGACAACCAATTGCTAAACACAGAATCTGGTAAACAATTCATGGGAATGTTCAACGACATTTAATATACGTTCTCGCCAACCATTGCAGACATGGAAAGAGAGCATCCAATGTTTAAGGAAATTGTAAAGATTGCAATTACTCCAATGATTTCATCACTGTCATTAATGGAGAACGCTGACTCAGAGTCTGAAGTATTGGGATTGGGAATTTCAGTAATTATGCTAAACATTGGAATGTATCTTGGAGTTCCAGCTGTAGTGATTGTTGGAATTAGAAAGAAGTTTTAATATGAATTTGTTTAAATCTATAATCCTTATCGGAATTGTAGCTGTAGGTATGATTGGAATTATGATTCCAAATATTTATGCGGATGTCACTCGAACACAAAATTTTGATGGTATCGATGGTTGGACTTGTTATGCAGATGATATTCAATGCAATGGTCCAAACAAATATCCTGCAAATATTGAACAAAGCACAGAATATGGGATGAGTGTTCCCTCTTTACATGTTGGAGGAGATCCGACAACTGGAGGAGCAATATGTGCTGAGAAAATAATTACATCTGATTGGAATATAGAAAAAATCGATATATCATTAGATGTGATTGGAGCATATCTTGAAAGAGTTCAACCACTTGTAAAAATTGGAGAATTGTATGGATTTTACCCATCTGGCGAAAATTATCAATGGAAACATTCTGAATACACACAACAAATACATGTTTCAGAACAAAATTCAATTTCAATAAAATTATGTGTGATTGATGGAAACAGAGCTACTGTTGATCGAAATGCGTACTATGATAATGTAATAATTAAAACATATGAAGTTGATCCAAACTGGGAATCTGAAAAAGCAGCTGCAAAAGATGCATCTGACAAGGCTATAGCTGAATCCGAAAAAGCCGCAGAAGCTGCAGCACAAGCAGCCGCAGATGCAGCCGCACAAGCAGAAGTAAATGCAGCAGCTAATGCAGCAGCTAATGCAGCAGCACAAGCAGCCGCAGATGCAGCAGTACAAGCAGCCGCAGATGCAGCAGTACAAGCAGCCGCTGCACAAGCAGCCGCAGAAGCAGAAGCACAAGCAGCCGCAACTACTGCAGCAGCTAATGCAGCAGCAAACCAATTAGATAAAATTAACGAATTAAATCAAATTGCTAAAAACTTGTATGCTCAAGGAGATCTTGATGATGCATTAATTGCATTTGACCAGGTATTGAAAAAAGATTCTGTTAATTTTGAAGCACTCCTTAGCAAGGGATTTATCTTCTATGAACAAGAAATGTATTTTAATGCAATAACAACTTTTAAGAAAATTCTAATTTTTGAACCTAATAATCTTATTACATTATATTCAATCGGGATAAGTGAATCAAACTCTGAAAATTATTCTGAATCATTAACATATTTTAAACAGGTTCTTAGTATTGATCCAAATTACCAAAATACTCAACAATGGGTTTCTTTTATTGAAAATTTGATAAAACAGGAAGCAGCTGCACAACAAGCAGCATTAGAAGCTGCACAACAAGCTGCAGAACAAGCTGCAGAACAAGCTGCACAACAAGATGCACAACAAGATGCACAACAAGCAGCATTAGAAGCTGCACAACAAGCAGCATTAGAAGCTGCACAACAAGCACCAGTTGCACCAACACCAGTTGCACCAACACCAGTTGCACCAACACCAGTTGCACCAACACCAGTTTCTGTACCTACAAAAAATGATGATATTTTCAAATTACCTGAACAACCAGATACACCAGTAGCCGTAACTCCCAACAATTCAGAAATATTTGATACGTCTTCAAATTCATTGGATGTGAATATTTCAAATAATTCATATATTTTTACAAAAAGTTGGAAAAATGATCAATTATCTACATCTCAATCATTTGCATACATTCTTCAAATAAAGGATTCTGAAGGATCCATAATTTCACTTTCAGAAATTTCTGGAAACTTAGGACCGAGACAAATATTTGATCAATCTTTATCTTTTGAACCGTTATCTTATGGGACGTATACTGTAACTGCATTTGTATGGGATGATATGATGAATCCTACTGCGTTAACTTATCCTGAATCTGTTTTAATTCAATTTGGTCCTCAAACATCTTTAAATGAAAATACTTCTACAGATAATTGGATGGGAGAATTTATGCCATGAATATTTTTAAACAATTTAATAATTCCAATTCAAACATTTACACTTGTTTTGTTGTAGGTGCAATATTATTAATTTCCATAATGCCATTTTCATATGCAGAAAAAACATACAATGTATACGTTGATCCATTACCTGAATTTGGCAACTTTGCACAAAATTCCGTTTCTGATGCGTTAGATTGGTGGGAACAAGAATTACCTGATGTTAAATTTAAAATTGTTTCAAACCCTCAATCTGCAGATTTTACAATTCAGTGGGTAAAAGATTTTGGAACTGAAGTTATTGGATATGCTTATGATGATTTATTTATGGAAGTGGGATTGGGCGATAGTTACATTGCAGAGACATGGTATCCGTACTCTACGAATTATGTTACAGATATTGTAAAACATGAGGTGGGTCACATTCTTGGTTATGAACATGTGAATAACCCTCAGGACATCATGTATGCAGTTACTGCTAATACTGAATACGGATTAATTGAATTACAATTTGATTTATTAGCTGATGAGGCCTACTTTGTGCCTGTTTTTACTACAAAAGACACAACCACGATAAATTATCAAATAAATTCAGAAAATGCAATGTATGGTTTTGATGTTTATGTTGTACCTTCAGAGGCAGATTTAGACAAATGGTCAAGTAATGCCCCTTTTAATTTCTATCAAGACCAAAAATGTTTTGCTGAAAATGTTTTTCATACTTTTGGAACATGTGATGTGGAATACGGTAGTGGTTTATTGATAATCTCTAATGATGTTGAGGTAAACACGCGAACATATTTTGATGTAAAAATGACTGAAAAATCAATTAAACATGATAATGTATTATCTGCTGCTCCCTCATCATCTGTTCCATCTGATTCATCTGACATAATTCCAACAAGTTCCTCATCATACAATCTCTATGTTGACGAGAATAGTCGTTTTAGTGTAGAATATCCTGCAAATTGGTATGTTTACTATGATGATGAATGTTACGAAGATGGATGGTGTAATGATTGGACATATTTTTATGATTACGAAGAATGGTGGACTTCTAGTTTCTCAATAGAAGGTTTTGAATTAACTGATATGTATGATTCCAATACAGATGACGAAACATTAGAAGAAATAAAAGAATGGGAAAGATACTTGTGTGATACTTCCACTTATGCTGAACACGGCCAAATATGTTATAATTTTGAAATAACAAATTCAGATATTAAAATACTTGATTCTGGACATACAATGTTTGTAATTGCAGAAAAATACACTCTTCAATATGGATCTGAATTTCCCGGAGAATTTCCAATAACTGCCATTGTTACAGAAGTTCATAATGGAAATGATGGATGGGCCATATACACCGAGTCCGATAATGACGCATACCCAATGCATAAAGAAAAAATTATGAATTTTATTCAGTCCTTCTCTTTATCTGACAAATCAAATTCCATGCAAATTCCATCTACTACATCTGCTCCATCTCCACAATTTGCTACAATTCCAATCCCATCTCCAGATGTCCAAACTTCTGTCCCTATCCAATCGACAATAATTGATGGCGCATTTCTAGCTACTGATGAATCTATTATTTCTCTTTCATACGGTGTCCAAACTGTCAAAATTTATGGCAACATTGGACGTGAACCTAGCAAAAGCGAACAGGTAATTGTAAATTTTAATCATCCCGATAAAACTGTACACGGTGAACGATTACACATTACAGAGGAAGGATATTTTGAAACATACTATAGAGTTGACATGAAATCTGTCACTGGTAATTATTTTATTGATGCCATGCTGAGAGAAACTCTAATTGGCGAGGTGACATTGAGACTTGATGAATATTCATCACAATCAACTGTACCCTCATCACCTACTATGCCTGACTTTCAAAACAATGAAGATGTTCAAAACTTAGAACGAATAGGTATACAAGACAACGAGTATGAACCGCAAGAAAAAATTAATGAATTTGACAATGAACAATTTAGAACGGGAATTGACAATGAACAAGTTAGAACTGAAGAAGAAGGCGGTGGTTGCCTGATTGCAACAGCAACATACGGCTCTGAATTATCACCGCAAGTTCAGATGCTCAGAGAAATTCGTGACAACCAGTTGATGAACACAGAAGCTGGAACCGCATTCATGTCCGGATTTAACGAATTGTATTATTCCTTTAGTCCGATAATTGCCGACATGGAAAGAGAAAGTCCAATCTTTAAAGAAATTGTAAAAGTTGGATTGACTCCGATGATTTCATCATTGTCATTAATGGAGAATGCAAATTCTGAATCAGAAGTTCTAGGACTTGGACTATCTGTAATTATGTTAAACCTTGGAATGTATCTTGGAGTTCCAGCTATAGTTGTAGTTGGAATTAGAAAGAGAATCTAAAAAACTTACTCTACCTTAGAATTTGTAATAAAATAATTTTAGTTTTGTTTTAAAAGAATTGAGTTTCTGTGATCTTGTAGTTTACAATAGTTGAGTATAGAATCTCAATTGTATTTTAAAAATTAGCCAACCCCGTGTTTATCATATGGTCCATCATACCATTGTTGGTTTAACTCTGTCAGGATTGTTGCTTTAGGATTATCTCTATTGCGTCTTCTATAGACATTATGCCAAAATCTTAGTAAATAAAATAATGATGTTATTGGCGCATTGTAAAGAAATAATCGAGAGTCACGTTTTTCAAGTAATTTTTCAACAATTAAATCAGTTCCAATAAATTCTTCAAGTAGAGTATCAGGAATTACACTAGACATTTCAAATAGTAATTTTGTATAAGGATCATCAGTATTTCGAACATTTGTAGGATATGTTATTCCCCCCAAGATATTCTGATTCTCGCCACTCAATTGAGCATTACATACAAGAACATTACCATCATTTGTCGATAGTTTTTGTATTTCTTTTACAATAGTTACAAGAGGCAATGCGGATAAATCACCTAATGAATAACGTTGAACTCTTTCAATCAATATTGGATCATCGGTTGCCATTCCGTCTGTAATGTTTAGTATAACAGGTGGAAACGAGTCCTGATGAGTTGTTATCCATTTTTCAGTTATCTCTTTAGCTTTTTCTAGTGCCGCTAACATTGAAGTTGCACCATCGGATATTTCTTCAATCCACTCATAACGTAGTGGTGCATGATATCCAACATCACCATCGTCGGCTTCATTTTTTTTAATGAAAGTTGTTTGTAATTCTGCTACACTAAACGGAAGTTGATCCATCGGAATCTTTGGAGTGGCAGACCTTATTGATGCGCCATATCCAATAATTGCCAAATCAACAAACGGTCTAATTTCATTGCCACTAATGCAGCCACTCAGAATTTCATAAAGAAAACTATCTACAGCATTTTTTGCAACACGTGCAAATGAATAATCTTTCCCTTCTTCACTAAAAAATATCTCACTCATTGAACTTGATTGATCAATTAAGATTATCATTAATTGAGGACTGCCTGGAAGCGCCAATTGGTTGTACAATGATCTTGATAACCATGGCCTATCTTTCACATAATCAAAAGTACCAGATCCCTTACGCGTGTTTATATTTAATCTCTCGAGATAATCATTCTGGTATTCAGCAAACGATGTACCATTTACACACTCAGTTTCTCTTTCCCGATTTGATTTACCAAACCCAAACAGTATTGTTATGATTAACAATAATCCGAAAACAAAAATCGTCACAAGGTAGGATATTTCCAGTGTCATGATGTTCTGGTGCTCAACGTAGTTTTTTACAAAATTTGTATTTAAGATTCCTCATCAGACTCATCATTGCAAGTTCAATTACGTTTTCTTTGTACGCCCTGGTTAAATTTTCATTAACCATGTTAACCGTATACGAGTTAACTGTCATTTTATAAATTTTGTAACTATTATACAACCTATTATTGTAATACCTGTAAACTCTGCTATCAATTCACCGTTTAATTTGTATGCCCACATGGGAAAAATAAAAGCCAGTGAAACACAAGTGAGTAGTCCTAATATTCTAAACATGGCTACCAACTAATTTGTGAATCCCGTCTTTGTCATACCCATTCTTGTCATACCCATCTTTGTCTCGTCTAGAAAAAATTCCAATTGCAATAATTTGTAAAAGTTCTATTTAAGATTCCACATGATCAATGTTTAATACAAATTTTGCAATAAATAATATGGTACAATCCATGTCCGATCAATTTCTGTCTCAACTAGTTGCAGGATACATGAAAATTCAGAAAGAACAGTATTCCGAGGCAAATGAACATTTCAACAAGATGCTTTACTCGGAACACAACCCCAACGATGACGATATTTTATGGATAGCCAAATCACATATTTACAAAAAACTTGGCAAGCAAGAAGAATCCGAAACATGTATGAGATTGGTGACAGATGCTTTGGCAAATACGCCAACAATGGAAACAAGAATTTACAAATAATATCTAATTAAGATTCCTCATCTAGTTTTTTACTTTCTTCTTCAATTTTTTTAATTTTTTCTTCATTGATGGCAATTTGTTTATCGGTATCTGTAATGTTTTCTTCTTGTGATTCTTTTGTAGATGCTGCTGTGGATGATGGTGCTGCTGTGCTAACTTGTGGGACACCCTTGTAGTTATGCTCCTACCTTGTGGCACAAACAATCATAGCATATGGGATTTGCAGATTACTCACCAGATAACATTGAAACATTTCATCTAATCAATTCTAAAACAACAAGAAAATGGTGGAAAACATTGAACGTAAATGAGTCCTAACATGAATCGTCTTCCTTAATCATCACTCTACGACGCAGAGATGATGATTTCTTGTTAATTCTATTACACACAAATAATATTTAAGAATGATCCCACAAATTCTGTTTTTAACTTTGTAATGTTTGATTGAATGTATTCAATAATTCTTTAGACTCCAAATGATTGAGATTTGTTTTTACATTTGGGACATGTTAATCCGTTTGTTCTAGTTCCACATTTTTTACAAGTTATGTCCATTCCCACTATGTCTTGAGCCTGTGTTTTAGTTGCCTTTATTATCAAAATTGCCGCCACTAGAACGCCAACTACAATTGCAATTAGTACAAGGACCATCCTATTCATAATTGAAAACATGCATAAAGAGATTTACAAAATATTGCACAGCATATTCAACAATATTGAGATTTAACACTCTACATTGTTCATAAACTAGGCGCTATTGTTCTGCCTTGTGACTTAAAACTAAGATCAGAGTATTTTGTACCTACATTTTATATGAAGATTCATAGATTAACACATAGGAGTATAGAGAATGGTTACCGTTGAAGAAATTGAACATATTTCAAAATTAATGAAAATAGATGTTGATGATCATAGTGAATATGTAGATAAAGTAAAAAAGATGATCAGTTATTTTGATATTTTAGATTCTGCAGGTGTTGAGTCTGAAGAAATAGTTATGCCAGAAATTTCAATTGAAAGTTTAAGAAAAGATGAATTTATTCCATTTGAAGATAAGTTAATTGAGAAAATGAATCATTACAAAGGAACCTATGTACACGCCCCAAAGATGTCATGATGAATTTAAAAATTTCTGCCCTTGAATTTGTTGAAGAAGCAAAAAATGGTAATATTTCTGTAGAGGATTTCATTGCAAAAACCCTTGAAAGAATTGATAGTGTTGAGGATAAACTACATGCATTTTTATCAATTAATAATGAGGCACTTGATCAAGCTCGTCAATTAGATAAAAAAATCAAATCAGGTGAAGATGTTGGAGATTGTTTTGGAATGCCTATTTCAATTAAAGATAACATGTGTATCAAAAATAGTAAAACTACCTGTGCATCAAAAATGCTTGAAAATTTTATTGCACCATATGACGCAACTGTAATTTCTAAATTAAAAAAACAAGATGCAATTTTTATTGGAAAAGCAAACATGGATGAATTTGCCATGGGTCTAACTACTGAATTTAGTGCATATGGTCCAAGTAAGAATCCTTGGAATACAGAATATGTTCCAGGTGGTTCCTCTGGTGGAAGTGCAGTGTCAGTTAGTGCCTTTGAATGTGTTGCATCATTAGGATCCGATACTGGAGGGTCTGTTAGAAACCCTGCAAGCTTTTGTTCTACTGTAGGGTACAAACCAACGTATGGTTTAATCAGCAGATATGGATTAATCTCATATGCAAACAGTATTGAGCAGATAGGTCCTTTAACTAGAACTGTAAAAGATTCTGCTTTCATGCTAAATCTCATTGCAGGTATTGATCCTAATGATAACACTACAGTAAATAACAACAATGAGGATTATTTAGCAAATATTGACGCAGGTATTGAAGGCAAAAGAATTGGAATAATTACAGAGATGATAGGGGATGGAATTGATCCAGAAGTACTAACTGCTACAAAAGAGGCTATTTCAAAACTTGAAGGACTGGGGGCAATATGTGAAGAGGTGTCATTGGAGATGGTAAAGTATTCTGTTGCAGCATATTATACAATTTCAACTACTGAAGCTGGAAGTAACCTTGCAAGGTATGATAATTTAAGGTACGGTTATGACTTTCCAGTTGAGGGGTATGAGTTTAATGCATACATTTCAAAAGCACGAAGGAATTTTGGTCCTGAGGTAACAAGAAGAATGATCATTGGAGGATTTGTTCCGTCAGCAGGCCATGCCGGAAAATATTTTCTTAAAGCTATGAAAGTTAAAAGTAAATTAACAAAAGAAATCAACGAGGCATTTAAGAAATTTGATCTTTTAATTGCGCCAACTGTTCCTGTGTTACCATTTAAAATTGGAGAAAAAATAGATGATCCTGTATCCCTATTTCTAATTGATATCAATACAGTTACTGCTAATCTTACTGGAAAACCTGCAATTTCAATTCCGTTTAAAATTGTAAACGGTCTTCCAATTGGAATTCAACTCTTGGCAGATTCTATGAATGATAAATTACTATTGCAAGCAGCATATGCTTTAGAGCAAACAGTTACACTGCCAGAGGTTCCAATATGACAAAAATTGGTTTAGAAATTCACTGTCAATTAACAAATTTACAAAGTAAACTATTTTGTTCATGTAAAGCAAACTATAGAGAATTTGCACCAAATGAAAACATCTGTCCTGTTTGTGCAGGAATTCCAGGTAGTCTGCCTAGGTTAAACCAAGAAGCTGTTAAAAAGGCAACAATGATTGCGATGGCATTAAACTGCTCAACTCCAGAAAAAATTGCGTTTTTTAGAAAAAATTATTTTTATCCAGATTTGCCTAAAAATTTTCAAATTACTCAATTGAACGTCTACGGAGATACCAGTGTAGGTGGAACTGGAACAATAACAGTTGGGGATAAAAAAATTAGAATTACTCGAATACAATTAGAAGAAGATCCAGGAAGAATAATTTATGAAGGTAGTTCTTCTAAAAATCAAATTACGTTAGTTGATTACAATCGAGCAGGTACGCCTTTAGTGGAAATTGTAACTGAGCCTGATTTTGAAACACCTAGAGAAGTTCGTGATTTTCTCAATATTTTATCTGATTTACTCAAAAATCTAGGGGTAGCTGACCCAAGTTTAGATGGCGCAATGAGGGCAGATGCCAATGTGTCTGTACACGGAGGGAATAAAGTTGAAATTAAAAATATTGGTTCATTTCATGATTTAGAAAAAGCATCTCATTTTGAAATAACAAGACAAGAGAGTCTACATGATAGAGACATCCCAATAGCCCAAGAAACACGTCATTGGGACGATAAAAGAAAGATTACTGTGTCTTCACGTTCAAAAGAAGAAGATTTAGATTACCGTTATTTTCTTGAAGGAGATATCCCATGGGTAAAAATTAATCCTGAAATTCGAGATGAATTAAAATTAAAAATGCCTGAAAGTATAAGTTCTAAAAAAGAACGATACATATCAAAATATAAAATATCAGCACAAGTTGCAGATGTTTTATCATCAGATAAATTTTATTCAGATTTATTTGAAGAATCACATACAGAATCTAATGCAAAAGAAGTTGCCAATATTATCACTACCGAATTAATGGGTTTAGAAGATACAAGAGAAAAACGTGAAACATCAAAACTTACCGCAATTCATTTAAAAGAATTGGCAGATGCAATTCAATCAGGTATCGTATCTAGAAATTCTTCTAAAAATGCATTACATGAAATTTTAAAAACAGGTAAAACCGTATCTGCAGTAATTTCTGAATTAGATTTGGGAAATGTTTCTGATGAATCTGAATTATTGCAAATTGTAAAGAAAGTAATTACGGATGAACCCCAAGCAGTTGAAGAAGCAAAATCTAATCTTCAAACAATTAATTATTTGGTAGGTAAGGTGATGCAAGCAACTAAAGGGAAAGCTGACCCAACGTTAACATTGAATTTATTGAAAAAACAGATAGGCATATGATGATTGAGTTATCTCTAGAAGATATTGAATTTATTAAAATTCTTGCCACATCAGATTCTACCATTTTACAAGCAGGGATGAATGATGCAACAAGACAACGGTTAGATGACCGCGTAGGCACGATTTTAAGAGAATACTATAAAGAAAATACTCAAAATACAGGCACAAAGTGTACTGAGCAATTAGTAAAATTTGGAATTACAGAAGATGATGGAAAAGCAGCTATTGCATGTGCAAGACGTCTTGGGATAGATATTTCATAAATTAAAAAGTGAACAAGCCCAGGGCAGAATCCCGTTTAGTTTCCTTTAGAGTGATAAAACTCAGGGGGTTAAGGTGGACTTATTCCTAATGATTACACTAAGTGATTATGGTAATTAAGTATAATTTTTTTTATGTAATAATTACAAATAATGATAAAATTCTTACAATCAAAAATAGAATTTTTACAATTTTGTATCTGAATTACGTTGTTTGATCTAGGGTAAAAAAATAATTATAAAATAGAATATTCTTTTTTTGATTCAATAAATAATCATAATAGAAATTAAAACTAAATGGCACAAGTAAACACGTATTAATTTCACCAGGGGTATCTATGACGACATATCATAGTATCGTGAAATAAAAATTAAATTTTAAAAAAATGATTAAATCTTTATTTTACAATTAATTTTTAATTAACTAAAGTTTAGAATCTAAGAATTATCCTTTATGGATTGTTTTAGTTCAGACAAAGATTCCAAATATTGTTTTTTCTCTAAATTTTTAGGGATTGTTTTATTGTTCTTATTTTTTTTGGGTGATTTTGATTTGTTTGATGTTTTAGTCACGTACTGATTAACATACTTGATGAACTTAAACATGTCATAGTGTAGAATCTTAGTGGTAGTGTATTTTATTATCTTTTAGTGTCTTATCTAGAGGCGCAGTGATTATTCTATCTGAGCCTTTACACTGATTTTTTCCCTTGTAATGCTTGTGAATTTTGATTTTAGCCATCATGATGCTGTCTATTCCATAACTTCCATGATGATCTGTAATTTCTTGGCTAATGATATGACAAGTTTTAGAAACATTACACCATTTACACATGATTATCATTTTCTTCTCACCCGTCATGAACTTTCTACAAAAATTATCAACTTAAGTTTACTGTAAAAATTTTAAAATTTCTTAAAAGAAGAATAGGTAAATAATTAAAATTATTTTGATCTTTTTCTAATTTGCTGAACAACCATTGGCAAAAAGGCCCCCACATCAGAAACAATTCCTAGTGCTTGCCATGTGCCTCTATCCATTAATTTAGTAACTGTTGGTTGACTGATATCTACAACAATTACCTTAACAGTAGATGGTAGCATATTTCCAGTTGCAATAGAATGAAGCATTGTTGAAATCATTATGACCATATCTGCACCTTTGAGAACTTTTTTGTATTCTCTTTGAGCTTCTGCAACATCTGTAATTACATCCGGTAATGGACCATCATCTCTAATGGAGCCTGCCAATACAAACGGAATTTTATTTTTTATACACTCATACATTATTCCTTTTGTTAATTTTTTACTTTTAACCATATTAGCGATGGATCCTGCTTTGAATACAGCATTAATGGTATCCATGTGATTTCTGTGTCCATGATAAGCTAAAGTTCCATCTCTAACATTCATACCCAAAGATGTTCCAAGTGTTGCATATTCTATATCGTGTACAGCCAGTGCATTTCCAGCCAATAATCCGTCAACATACCCTGATCTAATTAATTCAGATATTGAATCATCAGCACCAGTATGTACAATTGCCGGACCGCCAACAATGATAATTTTTCCGCCCTTCTTTTTAGTGTTAAATATATCGTCAGCTACTTGTTTGGCAATATGTTGAGTTGGCCTTTCACTAGAGCTTGAACTGCCCATAAATTCAAAAACATTAACTCCTTCACGTGGACGTTCTGGAGGTGTAATTTTGACTCCATCATCCCCGACAATAATCTGATCATCTTTTTTTACATCCCTAACTGGGACACAGTATGCTTTGTTTCCTTTTACAACAATGCATTTGTCCATCATCATATTTCCAACAACAATCCATTTTTCATTTAAGAAAACTTGAGTGTGATTATTTGTTGTACTGTAAAAATTATCAGGCATTACAAAATTTTTTGGTGATTTTTTTAATTTGATTTCTTTTTGAATTTTAGATGTAGCCCCTTCCCTGTAAATTGTTTTTAATATTTCATCTAAGTGTAATTGATTATTTCCAGTAATTGTTAATCTTGCATAGGAATAGTCCTTCTTCTTACTACCAATGTCTATCTCTTCAACATTAAATTCACCTTTTAGATCCATAATTTTATCAAAAATTTTAGTTAAAATTGATGAATCTATTAGATGTCCACTAACTTCAATTTCTTGTGAAAATTTACTCATTTTCATACTTACACATTATGATAACTAAAGGTTTTGTGTCAACTTTTTTAAATAAACTCAGTCTCAGGTTACGTTTTTACGGTAATTTACCAAATATTATTCTAATTTTAAAAAACAGCTTTTCTAATTCCAACAATTACTATGGCTGGAACTCCCAGATACATTCCAAGGTTTAGGGCAATTACAGATAATCCAAGTCCTAAAATTTTGGATTCAGAATTTTGCATTAGTGATAATTAGACACATTACATTTACAGCATTTTATGATGTTAGTCTGTCAATGTCCCACACTTTTTTACACGTGTACCATACCAGTTGGATAAATCGTAACTGTGATGATTGGGTTTTAGTTAATGTGATTTATTTTTCATGTGACATTTGGTTTTTTGGTTTTACTTTGGTTTTACGACCTATTGCGACCTTTTGTTACAAAAATAGGTACATGGGTTTTGGTTTTGTTTTGGTTTTAGGATACCAGTGCGATTTGATATCAAACTAGGCACAAATTGCTTTGATTTGATATTTTGGTATTGATTATTTTTAGGTGGTTTTGGTGTGGTTTTGAGTAAAAAAAGCACCTTTTGTAATCGTGCCTGTGTGTAATTAACGCTAAAACCACTTGGTTTAGGTTTGGTTTTGTGGTTTTATGATATGGTTTATTTTTTGATTTAGTGTTTTGGTTATTTTATGATATACGGTATTTCAAAAAACAGTATCAAATCGTATCTAATTTTTAGAATCTTCTTTTAATTCCAACAATCACTACAGCTGGAACTCCAAGATACATTCCAAGGTTTAGCATAATTACAGATAGTCCAAGTGATATGACTTCAGATTCAGAATTTGCGCTCTCCATTAGAGATAGTGATGATAACATTGGAGTGATTGCAATCTTTACTGCTTCCTTGAATAGTGGATTTTCACGCTCATAATCTGCAATTAGTGGTGAGAATGAATAGTAAATGTCATTGAATGCTCCCATGAAAGTAGTTCCTGATGCTGTATTCATTAATTGATTATCACGTAGTTCTCGTAACTGTTGTACTTCAGTTGCCATTTCAGAACCGTATGCTGCAGTAGCTACAAAGCAACCACCACCTTCTTCAGTGGATTTTTCTTTGGTAACTACTTTTTCAGTTTTAGTTGCTCCATCATCAGGCAAGGTAACAGTTTCATCAATTGTAAATGATTCTTGTACACACACATCATATTCAGGTGCACAGACTTCCAGAGTCCAAGTTCCATAAACTAAATTATTAGTAGAATCAATTTTATTGTCCACAATGTATGCAGGCTTTCTTGTATCTACACTCCCAGGATAATTTCCAGGTGAACCGTCAGGTGTTGTAGTTTTAAATGTAATATCCGTAGATGAAGGTGCATCTCCAGTTACGCGATATCTAGTGTAATCTGCATCTTTATAAATTTCTAAACTGCTAATTGTTAATGGAGTTACTTCTCCTATAACTTCTTCATCTACATGTGCTTCTTGTACTATGATTGTTCCAATCATCCAAGTATGTAGCATGCAATAGTATGGTTGTTCACCTGCTTGAGTTGGAATCCATTCAAAAGAGTTTCCAGACCTCAGTACACTTGAGTCAAATGTACCATCTGGGGCTGGAGAAAATCCATCAATAGTTCCTGATGTAAATGTGTGAACTCCTGTTGGATCTGTGTTTGTCATGGTTACAACACCGCCGACATCAACTATTGCAGTAACTGGAATGTAACAACCTGAATTAACACAAGCTTGTGAGAATCCAGATTCATCTACAGTTACAATTGTAACTTCTGAATGATTTGCAAAAGATGGAACTATCATTCCAATCATAGCAACAGCGATTATTGTAATAATCAACACGTGTTTCAATACACTCCTGAAAGGCAGTTAGTATTTAGGAATTGATCAAGGGTAAAAAGACTAAATGTTTTCTTTCCTTATCAGAATCAATACTGAGAATAAATTCAAAGATCCATGTGATTTACAACAAATTGATGCTTGAATAGGCATAATTCAATGGCATTATGATGAGATTCTTTGTTACCTGCAATATTCTTTAATTTTTTAATAATTTCTAAATATGCTTTTAGACATTTTGAAGTATCATTCTCAAGATATATCATCATATGTGATGGTATCTTATTTTCCAATTTGTAATAATTAATCAAAAAAGACAGTTGTTGGATTCTATCTAAAATTAGACTAATTTTTTCTAGCATTGCCCGGCCGTTTTTAGTTAGACTGACCGTAGAATGTAAAGAATTTTGAGCATCATCAATTTGAAAAATATTATTTTTTTTAGAAATATTATTAAAATATAATTTTAATATTCCATCAATTCCTTTAAGATAATTATGAATTTGTGTGTGAATTGTGTCATAGTTTGTTGGCTCAATTGAATAGTGGTTCGGGGTGGTTTTATTATCTTCAAGAATAAATCCCAAAGGGTTAGATTTATTTTTAATATTACTTTGAATGGTTTTTGCCAAATCATCTTTTTCACATTTGATTTTTAATTCTATTTCATCAAGTGTTGCAGATGCAGTTTTTGTCAAACATAAAAATATATTTTTCTCAATATCTGGTTTGGACATATGTCTAAAATTATGTAAACACTGGCTATAAGGGATAACACTAATTTTACATCTAAACTGGAAGTATTACCTTACCTTCAAATTTTTGAATGTTGTCTTTTTCAAATATTTTTTCTAAATTTTCTTTTTGTAGTTGTGTTACTCCCTGAACTATTGTTTTTGAAGAACCTGATTTATCCACTAAAGCAAGAATATACCCACTGTTGTCAGTTAAAATAAAACCTGCAGATTCATCTACAAACGCATAGAGATTTTCTTCTCCAACTGCTTGCCATACATTAGATGTTGTAGTGGCAAGTGCTAAAGCAGGCATTGCTTTTCCACCAGTTAAGGTGTTAAGATACTCTCGGGACTCTGCAACTCTTTTTTGTCCCAGTTTTAATGCCTGAAAATATTGCATATTTGACAAAGAATTTGTTTATTATAAAAACAATCTTGCCTCAAAAAGACAGTTATAGAATCATAATTGAAGTATATTATTGCCTCTTACGAATAATGTGATAATAAAATTGAACGAAATTACAACAATGGTTGAAGATAAATCAAAAATATCAGAACAGGAAGTTGAGGAAATTAAAATTATTTTTAGAGAACTAGTTAAAAAAAATGAACGGTATGATCTTGATGAAATTGAGTTTTGGTTTGAAAACGAGGGAAGTTGGAAAATAAAAGAGTCAAGAGTGCGCATAACTAATCTTGCAAATTATGTTCAAGACAAATATCAACAAACGGCTCATTTGAGAATTATTTCTGATGATGACTGTGGTTGTTAAGTTTCTAACTGTTCTAATAATCTGCCAACAATTTTAGAATTTTCTTCTCGTTCATTTGTTATATCCTGAATTCTTTTATTGTTTTTATCATCTTTTTGCATAATTTCAAAATACTCTTGATCAAGATCATTGTTTGTTTGAAGTCGTTTTATTACCTCAAACAAAATACCAATAACTTCTTTTTGAGCATCAATTAATTGATCTTTTTCAGATTCAGACATTTTCTCATTTTCTGACATTCTAACTATTGTCCTTCAATAATCTTTGTAAATATTCCTTTTAGTTTCAACATATCTTGTATGTACAACCATTTTTCCAAGATTATTCTTATTTCCAGATTGTAATGCTGGAGCAAAGTGTATTTTTCTACAATTTCCTTAAATTCTGTATTTTGGAAATAAAATTATGACGTGGGTTTCACTTTTTTATGTATCATCACAAAATTTTGATGAGGATATAAAATCACTAAAAACAGTTTTTTCCCAATTTGAAAAGCAGATTCATGAAAAGGACGGTTATAGATTCAGTCCAGAAGCTGAATTTGCAATGGGGTGGTGTTTTTACACAATTTACGTCAAGATGGGTTTTATCAAAAAACTCGTAGAGTATAATCATACACGTGATCCTAAAGTTAAAGATGAAAAAGCAATTCTAAAGATTGTTCAAAACTATCTAAAAATACAAAAAAGTAAAGCTAGGATAAAGTTTGATAGAGACAAACCAACGCTTGAGGGATACTATCATTGGTTATTGAAATAAGAATTTTTAGTTTTAAAATATAATTTTTTGTTAATTGTCATCATGAAATTGATCATATTCTTTGTCTGTAGGAAATAACAGTTCTTTATCTGAAAGTTCAGCATTCATGTATCGGTCTATTCGCTGATGTATGTCTGCTCTAATTTTTTCAATGTCATCATTTGAGTAATTCAAGTCCATCATATCACGAGTGAGGATTTTAACTGCCTTGTATAATTCTCTGTGCTGTCTGTCCACCCTATCTCTAATGTCTTTGATTTCTTCTTCGGATACCATAAAGTAATTATGAAAAATAATGTCTTTAAACCTTCAATGAAATCTTTTTTAAATTATAGCTGAGGGCATGTAGGTACATCAATTCTCTTTAATTTGTGCCTGTAATGAGGGGGTTTTTGCAAAATATTAGAGATTAAGGTAACTAACTACGTTATCGATTTGTTTTTTTATCAAAATTATTTCATCCTTCTCTTTTCCATCATACAATTTAGCACAATATTCCTGAATTGATTTGTTAGTGAGTTTAATCAAGTAAGTCATTTTTGCATTAAACATTTCATTGACAGCATTGTTAGCTGATAAAGTCATAGAATCATCGTCATAATCAGAATTATCCCTAGTGTGAAGTAAGTTAGTATAGAATTGTGCACTATCTTCAAGGGCTACAACAAACCTTGTAAAATCTGCATGATTATCTTGAACAAATTCTTTAGTTTTTGTAAATATTTGTTTATGGTCTAATTTCTCCACATGTTGTTTTAGAATATCTCTTTTAGCTTCTGTTACGTTTTTTAAAAAATCCTCATAACTATTATTAGCAGATGATGTAAGAGAAAAAACTCTAGTTTGTTTATTTCTCATTTGTTCTTCAATCAGTTCTTTTTCAAGGTAATGCTCTAAAGTGAAACCAATGTCATTGCTTGCATATCTTTTGCCTTTTTCATTAATAGTATTATTGTAAATGTTAGTCCATGTTGCTTTATCATCCAACATGCTGATTATTGGAAAAATTATTTCTTTAGGAATTATTTTACCAGTTCTAACCATAAAAAATAACATTTAGAATATCATTTAATGGTATACTACAAACTGCCATCATGTCAGGGTAGTTTTCCATTACATCATTCTTTAGTTTGAACTCATATTGATTTGATGATTTTTCGAGAAGAGGGTATTGTTTTCGTTGATTTGTGCCTATAATGAACAGATTTTAAACATTTAACCAAACTTAATGAAGACCAATTTTATTTGTAAATTATGCTTGGCAAAATATCATACTCGTTGATGATAATTGGAATAGCAGGGATATTACTTTCAATTACTCTTATCAGCGATTACAGTGAAACAATAATACTTGTAGTTATGATTTTTGGAATAGTTATGCTCTCAATAGGTGCATTTATGAAAAGTTTCATAAACCAAACAAGAAAAATAAACGAGAAAAAAGATTCACAATAACATTATTTTTTTCCGTTTATTACTATGATTTGTGTTTTAGTTAATCTTTGATCAAATCTAATGAAGATATATTTTATTTGTAAATTATACCATAACACAAGAAAAAGCTTCCAACAAAAATTAAATGATTTGCCCATAATTACATTTATGATTTTGGACAGCATGGATATTATCCCATCAGATGATAAATACTCCCTTCAATTAATTAAATTCTGAATAAAGAAAATACAAAAGGAATTCGCGCATGGTTGAATCCATCGGGGTACGGGGTAAGTAGGGTATCTTGGTTACTTATGAGAATTTCTGGAATTTATTTACTAATATTTTTCGTTGTGCATGTAATTCATGCAATGTCTGTTCTTGATAGAATGACTTGGGGGCAATTATTATTTTTGACATATTCCCCACTAGGTTTTGTTGTGTTATCTGTAATGATTGCTTTAGGTGCATTTCATTGTCTTAACGGTATTAGATTAATGTTAAATCAAGGCGGAATAGGAATTGGAACTCCAACTAGACCTGACTACCCATATCAAATTCAATCCATGGGTAAAAAGAACAGGTTGTGTATTTACGTCACCATGGGCGTCTCAGCATTGGCCTTATACGCTGCATTAGGGGTGTTTTTCAAATTTTGAGAATTAGAGAGAGTCATATTCGAAAAATCCATTATGGTACGGCTTTGGGTGCCATAGGACTAGTTGCACTGCACATTTCTGTAAGATTTGCAACTGGAAATTTTGCAGCGTCATTATCCTATGAATATGTTATTTCTAACTATCAAAATCTTACGTATGCACTACTTTTAGAATTAATATTGATTCTAGTATCAGTTCATGGATTTAATGGTCTTCGAGGAATCTTACTTGATTACAGAAGTGGATTAAAATATGAAAAAGCTGTGAATTGGGGCTGTTTTATTTCAGTACTTGCTTTAGTTACGTATGGAACTATCACCATAATTCTTGCAAATAAAATTCAGATTTAGAGATGCAACTAAAGTTAATCAAGAACAATATTTTTTGTAAATTATGACAAAAGAAAATAAAGAAAAAGACGATACTGAATTTTTACTTGGATGGGTTGACAAAGGTAGTGTATTGGCCAAACAAGAAAAACACAAAGAGGCTATCGCTTGTTTTGATACGGCAATTAAGATAGATCCTGAAGATTCACAAGTATTTTTTTGTAAGGGCAATTCATTAAAAAAATTAGGCAGAAACAAGGAAGCAGAACAATGTTTTGATAAAGCCGAAGAATTAGAAAAGTTAGAAGAAACTGAGGAAACAGAAAATGAATGAAATTGTTAATTAAATTTTCACCATTATAATTTCAGTACAATTAGATAGTCCAATTCATTTTTGAAGGTTAGTCTTGTATGATTTGATTAAACAATTCTTTTAATTTTGGATGAGTAATCTCATTTTCTGCAGATTTAAAAAAAGACTCGATTGTCTCTTTAGGTAACCCCTCGTTTTGATACATTTTTGCTCGTAATGCCATTTCTAATTTATCGATTTGATGTACAATTTTTGATTCAGGAGATTCCTGCTTTTGATACTCTTCCCAAATTTGACCATATTGTAATTTTATAGCATCTGGCAGGGAGTTAATTATTTCATCATATGCATTGTTTTCAATTTTTATTTTATTTTCTTTGCTTATTTGATTGGGAGTATAATCTCCAATTTTTGATTCAGCCAAATCATGTAGCAGTATCATTTTTAGTATTTTCTCAGAATTATAATTTTCTAAATCAGATATCACCATACCCATTATGGCCATAGAATAACTGTGATCAGCCACAGATTCGGGGTGTTTTAGAGATAATTTGTTTATCCATCCCTGTCTAGAAATATTTTTTAAATTTACTGCAGTTTTAAAAAAATCTAAAATCATGATACATTATACATATTATTTTCTCCTAATGAATTTTCATGTTTGATTTTTCGAATCACATAATAATTAAGTCAAATTAAACAAAATATGAAAATTTACACAAAAACAGGAGATGATGGAAATACAGGTTTACAAGGTAATTTTAGAATTGCAAAATCACATCCAAGAATCATGGCATATGGGACAGTAGATGAAGCAAATGCGGCAATTGGAATTGTTTTAACAAATATACTGGATGATGATGTCAGTCAACTTTTGAATCAAATTCAAAATGATTTATTTTTACTTGGTTCTGATTTATCCAACCAGAATCTAAATGATCTTAAAAACAGAGTGTCATTAGAGATGATTGAGAAGTTAGAAAAGTCAATTGATCTATTTGAATTGGAGTTATCCCCACTAACAAATTTCATTCTACCTGGTGGAAATTTAGCAGCTGCACAGACACATCAGGTTAGAACAATTGTAAGAAGGGCAGAAACACTGGTAGTAAAATTAAGTGATAAAGATGAAATTAATTCTAATTGCATAAAATACCTTAACAGGCTGTCTGATTTGATGTTTGTATTGGGTCGATTGATCAATAAACGAAAAGGGATAGAAGACATCCTCTGGAAACCATAAAAAGACAAACTTTAATGTCTCACTTGGAGTATTTTTTTTAGTGCCAGGGTAGCTCAGCCTGGAAGAGCACTCGGCTGAAGACCGGGCTGTCGCTTGTTCAAATCATGCCCCTGGCACTCTTGATTTACAAATAGACTAAACGAAGTTGATTGAATTTTAAGCGTAATTACTACAAAGTTAAAAATGGATTGAGAAATGTGCAAGTCTAAGATATGCCGAGTAAATCTAGGATATTATCAATTTGATAATAAAATCAAGTACCTGCTAAAATGCAGCTGTTTGTGGTATCATCAAATATAGTTCCGGCTCCACATTTAGAAGCAGAATCAGATTCTACAGTAACAGTAATTTCTTTTGGCAATGGTTTACTATCACCAATTGAAGATATTGTTTTATCAAATGTACCTTCCATGACAACAGCTGCGCCAATTATAGCTAAAATTGCCAAAACTCCCACTACCAGGAGAATATTTTTTTTACTTCTATCTGCAGATTTGTGTTTAGATATTCCTTCACTTATGTTCTCAGATGTATCTTCAGCAACAACATCATCTTTTATTTCAGGTTTTTTTATATCACTACCACAATCAAGACAAAATTTTGAATTTACAGGAATAGACTTTCCACATTTCCAACAATAGATGTGATCTAATTCCATTATATCGTCTTTAGATTTATTTTCAACATTTTCCTCAGAAGTCATATCCTCAGAGTCTTCTTCAAATAGATTATCGCCACGAATTTTTGCAAGTTGTTTTTGAGTTTTGATTTGTTCAATATACTCATAAATTAAATGATCAAGATATACCCTATCTGAACCATATACGGTTCTTTTTTGTTTTAACATTAGTTTGATGTGCTCTAATCGATAAGCGTCTCCCACGTTCATGTTGATTAAGATGTTTACTTGATCTAGTAAAGATTGCAATAATTTTTCATCGTTATCCTAGGACTTAACAATACGCATTACAAGGTAGTGGATTCAGGTTTAGATTGTTAATGAACTGTATAGAATGTCTTTAGATGTGGCCATTCTATTCCATAATTGAAACATTTAGAGAATTATTCATATTTTTGTGCCTAATTTTTAAGTATTAATGAACACGTTTGAGTTAGATGCAGTTATCATTTCTACGGACTGGACTGACATGTTCTCTTTTTTTGAAATTTTTAGTAATTCCTCCGAATGTTCTTCCTTCAAGTGTTTCAGAAATTCTATTTCTTCAACATTATTACACTTAAAATTACACGAGGGGAATACACAATCAAAATTCAACAAATGGACTATACCAGTCTAGTAAAAAAATTCATCTAATGATAAAATTTATTATAAATTAGTAGATATTTTAAAAAATATTACAATATCAATTTTAGAAGTAGGAATAAAAAAAATAGGATTTATGAAATTATAGAAATAAAACATAGAATGAGAAATTACTCTCAAAAAATTCTATGCATCAACTAAATTAAAGAAACTTTTTCCAGAACTTGATTTCTCAGAAATACATTTTACACAAAGTGTTTCTTTACTGGAATTAATATCATCCCTAAGTTTTTGGTTAGAAAATTTCTTTACAACTGCAACCCGAGTAGTATGAAATTTATTCATTTGAGTTCCATCTACTGAAAAAAACTCTTTCATGGTTAATTTGACTCCTCGTGTAACATCCTCACCCTGAGTATAATTAGAATCTTCAATGTAAGTTATGGTAAATGATTGACCATCAATTTTTGCCAATGATACTGAATCTTTTACTACATGATAATCTGCTAATTTTGCTATTTGCTTTCACCTCCCAAGGATATATCTAATTATCAATTAAAGATAAATTCATTCAATAGTTAATTGTTGACTTGGACGTACTCTATTTTCAATAATATTGCAAAATTATTATTAAAAAAATCTAAAAACAAAAAATCCATAGAAGATAAATTTAGCATAAAAAATCTAAAAAATATGATTCAAAATGAAGAGTTAGATAAGTGGATAAGTGAATTTTACCCTACAGTTGAAACGGATGTTCTAGAGGTGCTAAGAGCTCGTGTCCAATATGCCATATTAGATCAACTAAATTACATGATTTCAGGACAAACAGGATCCATAGAGGAAATCAAAAAGATAGTACTTGAAGAAATTACAGAGATCACTAATGAATCCATAGAAGTAGATACAGATTAGGTCTAAAATGTCAATAAAATGACATAATCTTTAAAAGGCACCACATCTCATGATTTTCGATATTCATGGCAGAAAAAAAAGTTACAAAAAAAATTACGAGTAAAACTAAAAAAGTAACCAAAGCAAGTGCATCAAAATCAAAGGTTAAAAAAATCAATGATGAGTCTAGTGATGGCGGAATCATAATAGTTGATGATGATATTGTTATTGACCAAGAAAAGGTAAATGAAGAGCGTAGAGCATATCTTGAAGAATCAAGATCACAAGAAGCCGTAGACTAGAAACACGTATAGATTATTTTACAACATTCTCTGCCGCATATTTTAAAAGTGTAATCCAAAAAAATAATAAAAAGAGATGAACTCAAGAGCCAGGATTTGACTAAAATGTATAATATTGGTTATGTATTGTTATAAAAAATAAAATGAGAGAATTCTTCTAGAAACCCTCTCATCATTCATGTACTTGATCAAGCCCATGTGATAACACTTTACGATCCTAACAGAAGTCCGTTTAACACGAAATAGATAACTCGTGTTAGTAGCAGTTGACCGTTGTTTGTCCATCAACTGTGGTAATTGATGTTCAAGAAGTGTATGAGTAAATTACCATCTGAGATCCTAATAAAATCAGCCTATTAGAAAAAACTAGTGTCACAAAAAAAGAGACACAGTCGTAACGATACGTGAGATAATATTGGCAGTTATCGTATTAACGTTTATGAGAATTAAGAAAACAAATATTCTAATTGTTGGATTTATCCTTGCCTTAACTGCTGTAATGGGCTTGTGGTTTTCTTGTTCCATTGATAGATGCGGGTTTTAGTTGAATGAGACATCATCAAATTCTAGTAATCATGTACTTGGTAAATTTTCTGTATGAGGTAAAAAAAAGACTCGGCCCTAACGATACGTAACGCATACTAACAGCCCTTTTTTTAAAATTAGAATTAATTTTTAGAAAATTATTTAATATCTAACTTTAATTTTTTGATCAAATTTCGTAGTGTCACTCCAATGCCTAGTATTAATGCTCCCAGTATTGCTCCCACATACAAAGACCAACCACTTGAAGCAGTTAAGAGATACATAATTGTTGCAAATAACATTGTAATTCCAGCAATAATCAGCAAATATGCAACTAATTTTGCAGCAAATACTACCTGTTCACGTTCCATGATTATACAAGAAAAGCCCTTTTTTAAATCAAAATTATTTTGGGTAAATTGCTATGAATTATCCTAAATCATGCCTAACGTGCGTGTCCATCAATTTTGTTTAGATATGACCTAGAAATCTTTATCATCTTTAACGCCCTAAAGGAACTATGCAAGCATTATGTTTGATTACAGTTAAACCTGGAAAAGTAGAGTTGGTAGTTGAAATATTAAAGAAAAAAAGAAAGGTGGTTAAACAAACAATGATAGTTACAGGTAGAGCAGATGTCAGTGTGATTTTAAAAGGTAGTATGAGTGAAATCAATCAAATGGTGATTGATTTTAAAAAAATTAAAGATATTGTAACTACAGAAACTCTAATTGAAGTGGAGGTAGATTTAGGATGGTAAGAGCAATAATTTTAGTAAAATCTCCAAAAAAACTCATATCAGTTAAATTAAAAAAATTAACATCCATTGTAGATTCGTTTCCAACAAGCGGTCAGTTTGACGCAGTTGCAATTATTGATGTAGAGCAACTAGTACACATAAAAGAAGTGGTAAATAAAATTCAAAAAATTAGCGGTGTTGAACGAACTGAAACAATGGTAGAAGTTCAATAATTATAATTAAAAATTATTTTTAATTTAGAGTAATTGATTTAAGCAACTTTAAGCTATACTGTATGTGAATATCAAAAAAGTTGGAAATGTGATCTTAGCCGTCAAAGATTTAGACAAATCCATAAAATTCTACAATGAAATAATTGGATTGCCAATCAAAGACCAAAGAAAAACATGGGTAGATTTAGGCACTTCAGGAGCTTTGTTGAGTTTACATCCTGCATCTCTAACTGCTCAACACGTAGGCAGTTCAATAGAGAACGGAATAAGTCTAGGATTCATAGTTGGAGATTTAAAATCTGCACTTGAAGAGGTAAAAGCAAAAGGTGTTACGGTTTATCGTGATATCATTGAAAAAGATGTAGGTAAAAATGCAGTGATTTTAGATCCAGATGAATATCTAATTTCATTGTTTGAGCCAACATATGAAGACCAGGATCAGCAAACTAGCGGATATCATGGATTTACACCAACATAGGTTGTTTTTATAAAAAACAATCCCAAAATTTTCTTTTTAAATTATACAGTATTAAATTATTTTTTTTATTTTTGAAACAAGTTGTTCGGAATTTTTCTCTTTAGGGTTAATTGAAACATAAAAAGTAACATTATTTTTATGTAAAATAATAATATTGGTTTTTGAATGTTTTAAAATTACATAATCTAATTTTCCAAGATCATTCTCGCTAGATTGTCTTAATGAAATTAATGTGGAAACTATGAAAAATTCATTTTTTATTTCTTCAGATTTTAAAAGAGGCTTAACATTTGGTTTTATTATGCCAGTTAAAGTTCGACCATATGCATTGATTACACCAACATATCTAACATGGTCAGATAATTTTAGAATATTTTGGCATTGTTTCTTGTAAGATATCACTGCATCTTGCCATTTATCTGCAGGAGTTTTTTTCATATCAAAAATTAAGCTAGGAATCTAATAAGGATTATCAATATTTTAAAATTAAATTTCTATGGATTGTGTCTATCAGACGGTCTGCTTTGTAATTTTTTTCTTAATTCCAAATTTTCTTTAACTAATTTATCATTTTGAGTTTTCAATATCTGAACAGAAGTTTTACTAGTAAATAGTGGATGTCCTGGTGGAACTACTGGGGAGTCTTTAGATAGTAATCCTGAAGCATAGTCTTGATACATTCTTTGAAATCCTTGGAGTTTTTGATTTACAGTTTCATTATGTTGTGTTAGTTGTGGTTTCATTTGATTATGGTTAACTGGTGATAACGGATGAGTTAATCCAGGAGGTAATCTTGGAAATTGTAATGCCATGTGAGGAATATTTGGATTTAATCCATAAAGGTCTTGTAAGTGTCTCATTACCATATTATCCATACTATCTGTCTAAATTTGGTATATTTGTGGCTTACTTTGGGCATTTGATATACTCTTTAGTCTAAAAATAGTAATTTTTGATCAACTTCAGTTGATCGTAGATCGTTATAGATTACCAATTTTGATCAGAGGTAATCATGATGGAATTAAAAAGATTTTGTTTAAGATGTAAAAAAAATATCAAAGGTGAAGAATTACACAAAATTGTAATGTTTGTGGTTCAAGAAAAATTTACAGAGCACCATTATGAACATATTGAATGTCCAGAAAAATTTACGATTTAATAGAAATTATTAAAATATTTTATTATCCTTTAAATCCCAATATCTGATAAATCTCACCAGTTGATCTAGAGCGATAGTTCCATTCATCATTTTTCCAAACTATTTTTTCAAAATCTTCTTGTAGTGTTGGATGTAGACGTTCACACACATCACTACCAATTAAAATCTGATTTGCTTTTGCCATATTTTGAATTTTTGCTGCAATATTCATTGCAGGTCCCATTAAATCTACGTGAGAGTTAATTTCATCTGCACCGTATCGGACAACAATATTTTGACCAAAATCAACTCCAATTTTTACCATTAAATCTGGATAATCATATTGATTTAGTATTGGATTAATTCCTTTTTGAATAACTGTGTTCATAGATTTTGCACAGTTAACTGCATTATCAGCTATAAGCAGCGAATTGTGATCTGCAACAAAATAGCCAATAACCGCATCTCCGACAAATTTTAAAACATACCCGTGGTGCTGTCTAATTACAGTAGCCATTTCTTGTGCAAAAGAACTAATTATAATTGCAATTTTTTCTGCAGGCATTTCTAAAGCCATGGTGGTTGAACCAACTAAATCCACATACAATACAACCATATCTAATTTAGAAAATACGTGCTTTCGAAGAAATTCTTCAGATTCATCTACCACTCCCGTATACTCATATCCTTTTTTTAAAGCACCCCAAACTCGTTTTTGAGTTTCCGTAATCATAGTTTCAGAATCTAATGTTTTTTCAGCATGCCTGCTAAGTAACATGTCAACTATTGCGTTGTTTTTTTTGATATTTTTGTTCTCAGTCATTTTTATCATCTACTCAAGGGGAAAATCAATTTTACAGAGGGTACATTTACCTCTATTGCCTCTATAGCCGTGATCATAATATTCAACAATCACATTATTGCAATTATTACACAGTAATGCTGATCCATCCATGACTAGAAATAAGAATTAATCTATTTAGAGATTGTTGAATATTTGTAAAATATGCCACTATAATACAAATTCATACAAATAAGGATAATGAAGGTTTAAGGAGAGTAAAATTAGGAAAATTTTTGTGCGACTAGGTTCCAGATCACCAGATGAATTCATCAAAATACTAAATGAAAAAAACAAATTAATACAAAATGAATTTTTAATAAAAATTCTAGAATTAACAAAAATGGTGGATGTCAAAGTTATGATGGGTGACTCAACAATTACAGAACAAAAAACATTTGATCCAAAACAAATTACAAATTATCTTGAAAAACTAAGCCAAAATTTAACTGATTGGTCACTTCAAGATGTATCCGTTACCAACAATGAAGATCTTAGAAGAATATTTACAAAATTTGAAATTAACGAAGGAAATTATTTGATATCAGGGCATATATCATTACAATTTCACGTATTATTATTCTACAAACCACTTCAAAGAGTAATTGATTGCCAAAAAGAATTAGCAGAAATTGTAGATAAAACAAAAAACAAAGAAACAGAACTATCTGATAACAGTGATCAATTTGTATTGAATAAATTAAAAGAAATGGGATACAAGGATTTTGATCACCAAAAACTATTTGAAGTATTTTATGAAGATGAAGAATTCAGTAAAAAAGTATATGAAGAAATTGAAAAAGATTCTGGAGAAGAATTTAAAAAATTGACAGAAAAAAAGAATGAATTGTTTAAGGAGTTAGATTCATTGTTAATTGAAACATATCAAACAAGTTCCGTGCTTATTGATGATACTAGGTTAGTCGGAGGGGAAGAAGGCGCTCTATGTACCCTGGATATAGAATTTATCAAAAATAGCAATCGTGAAGGACTATTTGATCCAAGAAAAATGTCAAGTATAGCAAAAGAGAATATTATAAAAAAATTAGGACAATTAGAAACTACAATTAAGGCATAAAATAATATTTTAATTTTAAAAAATTACGCACAAAAATTAAATAAATAATGACAATCTATCGATGAACTCAAATACGCCAGATAAGTAGCAACATCTCGAATGAATCCAACATATGATGAAATAGTAAAGGCAAACGCATTACGAGGTGATGAAATTAAGAAAACACCGTTAATTTATTCTCCAACTTTTAGTAGTTTCACAAATTCTGAAATATATTTGAAAGCTGAATTTAGACAAAAAACAGGTTCTTTCAAAATTAGAGGTGCATATTATAAAATTAAATCACTAACACAAGAAGAAAAAAAATATGGCGTGGTAGCAGCATCTGCAGGAAATCATGCACAGGGAGTTGCATTTGCATCATCATTAGAAAAAATTCCATGTACCATTGTAATGCCAAAAAATGCATCACCAGCAAAAGTAGCAGCGACAAGAGGTTATGGAGCTAATGTGATATTGCAAGGGCAGAATTATGATGAATCATATTCAAAAGCAAAAGAAATTGCAAAAGAAACTGGTGCCACGATAATACAGGCTTTTGATGATCCTCAAATTATAGCTGCACAAGGCGTCATAGGATTAGAAATTTTAGAAGACCTGCCAGATGTTGATGAAGTCTATGTTCCAATAGGCGGTGGAGGTTTAGCTGCGGGAACTGTAATTGCAATTAAAGAAAAAAATCCAAATGTCAGAGTAGTAGGGGTGCAATCAAAATCATTCCCGTCAATGTATGAGTCTGTAAAGCAAAATGTCCGAACTGCTGTTGGGGGTGGGAGTACAATAGCTGATGGTATTTCTGTAAGAATGCCTGGAGAATTAACATTTGAGATAATAAAAAATCTAATTGATGAAATTGTACTAGTAGATGATAATGAGATAACTAAAGCAATGTTTTTGCTCATGGAGCGAATGAAGTTTGTAGTTGAACCTGCAGGAGCTGTAGGTTTGGCTTATTTAATTTCAAAAAAACCATCCCCGGGTAAAAAAGTAGTCGTTATTTTGGCAGGAGGTAATGTTGACATGTATCTGTTAGGTCAAATAGTAGACAAAGGGTTAGCAGCTACTGGTAGGTTACTAGTTGTATCAATGATATTACCAGACAGGCCTGGAATTTTTAAAGAAATTGTAGATGAGATTGCTCTAGCCAATGTAAACATTGTAGAGGTGAACCACGACAGATTGAGTTCAAAAGTGAATGCAGGTTCTGTTACGGTAACACTTAGTCTTGAAACTCAGGGAAAAGAGCAGTCAGAGAAATTAATTGAAAAATTGAAAGAAAAAAATATTCAATTTAAATTATTAGGTTAATTATTTGAATTTATTTTTAGCAAATTTTGAAAGACCTTGTTTTTTCAATTCATCAGATTCTTTTATGACAGAATCATGTTGATCAGATTTATGCATTTTTAATTTTTTTTGTAAATCTGGAAATTCGTTTGCAAGTATTTTCATGGTGTATATTGCTGCGTTTGCTGATTTGTTAATTCCAACTGAAACAACAGGAGACCCAGAAGGCATTTCAGTTATAGATAACAATGAATCTAATCCGCCAAATGCAGAGAATTTTGAAGTGTCAGATTTTTTTGCATTCTTATCATTGTATACTAAAATTGGCACTCCGATAACTGGAATAATTGTATGTGAAGCTATCATGCCAGGTAAATGTGCCGCACCGCCAGCACCTGCAATAATTACTTTAAATCCCATCTTTTCAGCATGTTTGGCATATTCAGATAATCTGGCAGGTGTTCGATGTGCAGAGACTATTTGATCCTCGTGTTTAATATTAAATTGATCTAAAATTTCAGATGCACCCTGCATAATTCTACTATCTGAACTAGATCCCATAATAATCCCAACTAGTGGTTTTTTTGAATATATCAATACAATAGAAAAAGATTGAGAATAATTAACAATTTCGATTTAACTAAATAATATGAAAATTATGCAAAGTTATGCCACTTTTTTGCAAGCAATGTTCAGGTAGGAGATTACCTAAAGCAGTAATGCCTGAGAATAGGACGTTATGGTTATGTGAAAATTGTAAAAATTTTGTAGATTTAGAAGATTTCATAGTACGAGAAGCAAAAGAGGGGGAATACAATTCATCGCAAGAGGATTATAAAAAATGGGTTAAATCAATTCCACCTACTGAAGGCACTAAAGATTCATTTCGATACTAGAAAAAATTAAAAATTAAATTCAATTCCTAAAACTAATAATTGAATAAGAAACACCGTACCTAATATTACAGATCCTAAAAGAATTTTAATAATTTTAGACATTTTACATTAGATATTTTTAGTGCTTTTTAATGAATTCATCTATTGACAATAATTTTGGGAATTATAGGGGGCGGTCAACTTGGAATGATGTTAACAGAGGCAGCTAAAACAATGCCTGAACATATTTCTAAAGTAATAGTTTTGGACCCAAATCAAAATTGTTCAGCATCACTAGTTGGAGCAGAACAGATAATTGCAGATTTTAAAGATAGAGACGCAATTATAGAATTATCAAAAAAAGCAGACATAATCACATATGAAATTGAATCTGGCGATAGTGATGTCTTAAAATCCGTTGAAAGTAATTCACAAGTAAGTCCATCCCCTGAAACATTAAAAATAATTCAAGATAAATTATTACAAAAACAATTCTTATCAGATAATAACATTCCAGTTCCAGAATTTATTAAAATTAATGATTTAAATGATTTAAAAATTGGATTAGAAAAATTTGGTTTTCCTGCACTCTTAAAAGCACGAAGGGATGCATATGATGGAAAAGGAAATTATAAAATTGATTCTGAAAAAGATATCCAAAAAGCATTTGATTATTTTAAAGGAAATCCATTATTATTGGAAAAATTTATTCCGTTTGAAATGGAGGTCTCAGTTATATCTGCAAGAAATACAATGGGGCAAATTAAGTCATATCCACTTGTTGAAAACATACATGAAAAAAATATTTTACGTCAAACAATAGCTCCTGCACGAGTCTCAAAACAAATCATAGACGAAGCAGATCAAATTGCAGAAAAAACAATGTCAGTTCTAAAGGGTGCGGGGATTTTTGGAATTGAAATGTTTGTAACAAAAGAAGGTCATATTCTAATTAATGAAATTGCTCCAAGAGTACATAATTCAGGTCACCATACTTTGCAATCAGGGAAAACATCTCAATTTGAACAACATTTACGAGCAATTTTAGGCTTAGAATTAGAGAATACAGAATTAATTCACAATACTGTAATGTACAATATTTTGGGAAATTCAGATTTTGAAGGCGAGTATAAAAAAATAGATTTTACAGAAAAAAACATATTTTTAAAAATGTATGAAAAGAAAATTTCAAAACCATTAAGAAAATTAGGTCATTTGAACATAGTTGGAACAGATAATCAAACAATTGATGAATTGTTAAATGAATTATCACACATCAAAGATAAAGTAGAAATAAAATCCATCTGATTGGTTTTTATGTTGTGAGCAGTGAATTCTATCATGGCAATAAAGGCAGCAATGGTATTAACAGCAATTTCAATTATACTATTATCACTATACGGTGCAGATGTTGCAGTTACAATGAGTAGTGCAGATGATGAGGGATTTTTACCATTAAATGATATGCAAAGAGGAATTGGACTTGGAACTCCGGCAATAATTTTACCAATCATATCATTTTTCATTACACTTAAGGAAAAATCAAAAAAGTTGGGAGGGTTAATAATAATTTCAGGGATTTTAATTTTAATGGGCGGCTTAGCAATGATAGGAACTCCCGCACCAGAAGGTGTGGAAAGAAATCCTATAATGTTATTTGCACCAGCAATAATTCAAATTGTATTAGGTGCAATTAAAATAGTAAAAGCCTAGGAGGATTATTCTCATGCCAGTTTGTGTAAAATGCAGTAATGATGTAAAAAAAGTATATGATTGTGATCATACAAAATTTGAAGATTATTGTGTAGAATGTTATACAGAACTACACTATTACATAACAGAGAATAATTCTAACGAAGATGTTAACTGCTAGAGAAGTTGCAATTTACGCATTAGGTAAAACTGAAGGAGTTAATTCACTTGCAGAGACTTTGGGAAAGGGTATGGAGGATGAAAAGTATATTGAATCATGGAATAAAACAATAAAGTTGCTAGGGGTTGAAATGCCATTAGATGAACTAGAAACAATCTATAATGAATTTGCAAAGAAAATGGAAGAAATTGTTACTAACACAGAAACTACTGAAACAAAGAAAAAATGAGAAAATTTTGATATAGTCGATAAATGTGGAACTAGTAATTGAAAGCAATTATTTTAGCAGGAGGTAGAGGTAAAAGATTAAGACCAATTACAGATTATGTTCCAAAACCACTAATTCCAATTAAGAATATTCCAATAATTGAATGGCAAATAAAATATTTAAAAAAATATGGTGTTTCAGAAGTAATAATCTGCTCAGGGTATAAAGCAAAAATGATTGAAAATTATTTAGAAAATAAAAAATTAGGGATTAAAATAACTTTTTCAGTAGAAAGTAAACCTCTTGGAACAGGTGGCGCTATCAAAAAAGCAGGTAAAAAAATAAAAGATAATTCATTTATCGTAATTAATGGAGATATAATAACAAATATAGATTTAAAAAAATTATTAGAAAAAGAAAATTCAATAGCCTCAATTCAATTACGAACACAATTTGGAATTTTACAAACAGACGAAAATAAAGTAATAAGATTTGATGAAAAAAAAGAGATAGAAGATGTATGGATGAATGCAGGAATTTATCATCTTAAAAGAGAAATCCTAAAAGAATTGCCAGATGTAGGGGATATTGAAAAAACATTATTTCCAGATTATGCAAAAAAAGAAAAAATATCCACAGTAAAATTTAGAAATACAAAATGGCATTCAATAGATTCCTACAAAGATATTGAAGAGTGTTCACTAGTAATAGAGAAAATAATAAAATAAGATTTGGATGTTATGCGCCTGTTCGGTGTAATGTAACCATCATGTATGCCACTTCCTCAACAAATGATTCATCACTACTAGTAGAAGCATATTTTGTTGCATTGTGCCAAAATATGCTATTTTTTGCTGGTTTTTGAATAATACTTTGTTCTGTCAATATTGTTAATTCATAAATTATGTCATAATGATCTGCCTCAATCAAAATTAACCCATTGCTAAAACAGATACACTAGAATATCCATTAATCATACAATTTTCATGCGTATTGCATGTAGTTTAGGCTCATTACTTTCAGTGAAACAGGTTCTCCAATGTACAGAAATGTTATCTGAAACAAAAATTGATTCAGTGTGGATTCCTGAAACATGGGGGATGGAGAATTTTTCAATGTTGGGAGCCGTAGCAAACAACACTAAAAGTCAAAAAATAGGCTCATCAATTATCAATATCTATTCAAGAAGCCCATCAATGATTTCAATGGGGGCTGCAACTATAGATTTCCTATCGGACGGACGGTTAATTCTAGGGTTAGGAACTAGCAGCATACCGATAGTTGAAGATTTTCATGGAGTGTCATTTGAAAATCCAGTTCAAAGAATGAGGGAGTATGTGGAAATTATTAGATTAGCCCTAACAAAAAAACAAATTAATTATTCAGGGAAAATTTTTAATCTAAAAAATTTCACTCTGCTAATAGAGCCAAAAAGACAATCGATTCCAATTTACTTGGCAGCAATCAATCAAAAGATGGTAAATTTGACTTGGGAGGTTGCTGACGGAGTAATTTTCTATTTAAGACCAATAGATGAAATGAAGAAAACAATTGCAGAAATGCAACTGCAGAAAAAAATTGATGTGGCATGTCAGATAATTACATGTGTATCAGAAAATTCAGAAGAGGCAATACAACGAGCAAAAAAAACAATTGCGTTTTATGTATCTGTAGGAAAAATATACAGGGAATTTTTAAAAAAAAATGGATTTGAAACGGATGTGACAAATATTTTTGAAGAATTTAAAAAATCAGGATTTAAATCAAATCATGAACTTGTAACAGATTCCATGTTAAAATCACTGTGCATATCAGGAACACCAAATGAATCCAAATTACAATTACAAAAATTTAGAGATGCAGGAATTGATCTTCCAATAATTCAATTTAATCCAATAGGCGATCCAATAGAATCATTTTCATTATTAAAAAAAACATTTTTTGGTGAATAATCATGTCTGAAGTTGGAATCATAGCATATGGGACAAGTCCATTTACAAAAGAAGATCACAAGATAGAATCCATGTTGCATAAATCAACAAATGATCTGTTCCAAAAAAATCCCAACATAAATAAAAATGAAATTGATGCAGTGCTAGTTTCCACAAATAATAATTCAAAATATTTATCACCAGTATTATCTGAAATGGCTGGAATTCAGCCAAAAATAGCACATTCTATTGAAAGTTTATGTAATTCAGGCACAAATTCTATAGTTTCAGCATTTTCTTACATAGCATCAGGTCTTGCAGATATGGTTCTAGTTACAGGTGCTGAAAGATACGATAGTCCAGGTCAAATATTAGAATGGGATAATGCTAGAGGGGAATTCAAACATCCAATTTTTTGGGCGTCAATTTTTTCAAAAGCATACAAACAAGAATATGGAATTTCAGATAAAGAATTAGCAATAGTTTCAGTTAAAAATCATAAACAAGCACAAGAAAACCCAAATGCCATATCAAAAAAAACATACACAGTAGAAGATGTTATGAATTCTAAAAAATTAACAGAGGATCTAAGATTATTAAATTGTTCAAGACCATGTACAGGAAGTGCATCTATTTTATTAGCATCAAAAGACATTACTGAAAAATATACAGATATGCCAATATGGATTACAGGGATAGGTCAAAAGACAACATCTGCAGGATTCACAAAAAATACATCATTGACATCAATGGAATCAACTGTAATTGCAGGTCAATCTGCACTAAAAATGTCAAATCACAGTATTTCAGAAATTGATGTTGCAGAAGTGCATGATGCGTTTTCTGTTTGTGAGCCAATGGCATTAGAATCACTAGGATTTACAAAGCCAGGAGAAGGAATCAACATGGTCCAAAAATTACATGAAGAAGATAATTTTATGATCAATCCACGTGGAGGATTAATTGGTGCGGGACATCCACTAGGTGCAACAGGAATTTCACAAACAATAGAAATTGTACAACAGTTACAAAAAACTGCAGGAAATCGCCAAACAAACAATCCAAAAACAGGACTAATCCACAATATGTCAGCTGCTGCAACATCCTCAACGGTATTGGTCTTGGAAAAATGAGTTTTGAAGAAGAATTATCAAAAGGTCAATTTTATATTCCTGAATGTTTGGTATGTAAAAAAATAATTTGGCCACCGTCAGAATTTTGCGACAAGTGTAGTGGAGAAACATCATTAAAAAAAGGAGAATTTGAAGGTAAAATTATCGAATTTTCTAAACAAAATGAAAATTATTTTTGTGTGGTTGAATTTTTTAATTCAATGAAATTGATGGCTAAAATGACATCCATTCCAAAAAAGAATCAAACTGTAAAAATTTTAAAATGTGGAATAATTGATGGTAATTATTTTTTTCACATTACTGGAATTTTGTAAAAATGTAAGGGGTTTCAACTAATTGATCAAAAGTCCACACAGTTGGCAATGAGACAGTATCAATTACATTCAACTGATATTTCTCAATTAGAGCACTCCACCCTCCATTTGACAAGTTTCCAGACAATTGTCTTTGAGTATGAGTTCCTGCAAATACTACTCCAGTACTTGTTTTTAAATTAGTAATAAAATTAATTTTTTCAATGATGCTTGCTGCCAAAAGATCACCACCCATTTGTGGTAGACCTCCAATAAAAAATACAGGTGTTTTTAAATTTAATTTAGAATAATCAAACTCTAATGCATCAGCGCATTTAGGATTAAAATTTTGATTTGTTTGAGTACAGATTGTGTCTTGTAATCCCACCAACACATCATCTATTTCTATACTGTATGAATTAAATCCCAATATTTTTCCACAGAATGCAATCCTCCCATCACCAGAACCAATATCCACAAGTTCAGAATAACCCAATTCCTTAGCAATTAATGCCATTACATATGCAGACATTATCCATGTAGGATAAAACGGCTGACAACTAGACCCGTGCTTGATACTATTTAGCCAGTAATCATTGATATCGCCCTCATAGACAATACATGAAATCCCAGAAATAATTTCTTCAAATGAATTAAAGTAGATAGGATTTTTTTCGGCAAATGTATGTAGTTGTTTTAGATGATTTTCATCAATTGGAAAAGAATTTGATGCCTGAGAAGGGATAATTTCTTGAATATGTGCACTTCCAGCATAATTTTTTGCAAAATCCTGCTTAATTTTAACTAAATTCTGAACTAAATCATCCAACATTAAATTTCTAAAATATCGGGGTTTGATAAACTCATTGTAATTTATGATTGATTTTGTGATAAAATTTCTGCAATTTCTTGTTGTATACTTTTTAATTGATCAAGCGTGTTTTTTTCAACTTCTTTAATTTCTTTGATTTCAATATCAGTAAGATCCATCATTAATTCAAAACTTAGATGTTTAATGATAGTAAGATAAGAGTCTCTTTTTTCAAGTAATTTTTCAATGATTAAATCAGACAATGAGAATTATGATTTATTCAAGTATATACATATTAAAAATTAAATAATTTTAAATTAAAAAAATTACAATATAATATTTATTAAAAATTGTCTATTTTTAATAAAAATAAAGATATTTTGAGTTATAATGTAATTACCTAGTTTACTATATCTAATAATGATTAAAAAAGAAATATGAAATCAAAATCATCGTCGGTAATTATTATGAAACAAGAATTAGCAAAGAAAAATCCCACTAATCATCAAAAAGCTGCAAAAACACGTAGGCAGAGAGGATATCAGTGGGAAGATACCATTGTGAAAAGATTTAGAAAAACAAAAAACTGGAAGGCATTTCGGCTTGGATCACCTAGCATTGCATTACCCGATGTATTGGCAGTAAATACAGAAGAAAGCACAATATTTACAATTGAAGCAAAATCTGGAACTAGTACATCGCTTCCAGTACCAGCAGATCAAATAGAACGATGTCTAGATTGGATTAAAACATTTGATATTTATGAAAACAAAAAAGTTTTACTCGCATTCAAATTCCTTTCAAAAAAGCGCATAGATGTGGGAGTATACCAAAATAGAGAATTAAGAGAATATTTTAAAATTTGGGATGAATCATTAGAAATTACTAATTGTGTGTGCACATATGATGGAAAGATTTTTGCAAAAAATATTAGTTCAAAAAAAGAATTATTTTTAAAGGAATGCAAAATGCCATTTAAAACAAAACAAAGAACTAGTGCCTAAGATTACATTATTTTCAAATCATTATTAAGGATAGAATGATAGTGAGTGATATGTCAGAAGATAATTCAAAAGACGATCAAATGGCTGTAACTACAGAATCATTGTTAGATGCAGATACAGAATCATTGTTAGAAACAGTATCTGATGCAGAAGTGGATTCAAGAATAAGTTTTGAAGAATTTATAGACGAAAGAGCATTGATCAGTCACGATGCATTTGGAAAAAAACAAATGAAAATTAAAGTTTTAGAAGTATCTGATGAAAACCCAGTACTACTATGGAAGTTTGGAGATAGAGTAAAAATCACTAAAATTCTTGTCACTATCAAACATCTTACAACACAACAAGTTGAAGAAGCTGAATTTGATATTGAAGCAATAGAGCTGGAAATGCAAGAAAAAAGACATTTTTCATCTACAAATCGATGGGTGCCTGCAGGAGACATAAAAAATGGCTATGTTGTAGGTCAAATGCATACAAGATTGATTAGTGATGCAGCAGCATTAGATCACATTATGTTTTAATCTTACATTTGCCATATTGTGACAAATTCTTCAAAAACATTATAAACAACAATTTTTGAAAATAAATATGAGTGCAAAAGAATTTGATGTTAATGGAACAGATTACACCATTACAATAACAGAACAAGTTATTGGACATATCAATAATTTAAAAAATCTTTACAATGCAGCATATGAAGATCCAGAAAGTTTTGAAGATGTAAGTGCAGAAATTTCAAGTACAATTACAGAAATTGCCAGCACAGTAGAGCCAGAGGTTGAAGATAGTGATTTAGATGGATTAATTCAAGAAATTATGAAAACAGTGGATAAAAAAGCTGCAGAAATTGAAAAAGAATTATCAGTTAAAGAAAGACCTCCAAAAAAATTAAAATCAAAAAAATAAACCTAGATCGATATCAAATTTAAATAAACTTAAGAGATAAATGCTAATGTAAACAACAGTACTAGGGATATGACTAAAAGTTGTGAATGTGGAATATGTGATCATTATAGTGAGTCAGAATGTATTAAAAAAGAATGTAAATGCTGTTTAAATTTTCATGAAAGATCAGGTCCTAAACTTAAATTATAATTATTTTAATTATAAATTTTTTTTATAACAATTACATTTTTTTAAAAAATGTCTAGAACATCCGATTAACCTATGATCAATACATCCACACAAAACACATTTTTTTTTATCAGTCATAGATTAACCATTAATTCCCTTACATCATCCATCATGTGCTTATTTTTTAGTGCTTCCAATATTTTTAATCTCATATTTTTAACACGCGACATATCATTAGAATATAATGAAGCCATAGTTTTAATCTCTTTTTCAAAAGAATAGTTTTCTAGATATTGAGAAAATTTTATTTTTAGAGTTTGAAAATCAGATCTGGGGATTTTATCAGTATCTATTTTATTTGAAACAACTCTTATGAATCCATTAATTTTTAACATCTCTTTTTCAATTTTAGAAAGATCTCCAGGTTTATCTTCAATCTCATTAAGAATTTGATAAGAATCAAGAATATGGTTTAAAATATTTTTTAAATGCTCGACATATGTAACCATGGCATCATTAAAAACAACAGGCATCTAAAGTTTAGGAAATTAGCTTGAATTGTGTAAAAATTTACCATTTGTTTTAAATTATCATCAAATATCTACAATTACAAATGCAAGGCGATGCGTACCTCAAATGTGTTAATCCAAAATGTGGACTAGAATACCCAATAATGAGTACTAATGTGCAATGTGAAAAGGGCCATGTTTTAGATGTAATGTACAAAAATAAACTATCACCAGATCTCAAAGAAACATTTTATGAGAGAATGAATTCCAAGGGAAATATTTTTAATGAAAGTGGTGTTTGGCGATTTCGAGATTTGCTAAATTTCTGCCAAATAGATACAGAAGATGCTGATGAATGTTCAAAATATTTAGTTTCTTTAGATGGGGCAGAGGGTAGACAATCAAAACCATATCAAATGTCAAAGGCAGCAGAATTCATAGGTATTAACAAAGAGGGATTATGGTTGCAGCCAGAAGGATACAATCCAAGTGGTTCTTTCAAAGATAACGGCATGGTGACGGCTGTTACTCATGCTAAAATGGTTGGTGCTAAAAAAATTGTATGTGCATCAACTGGAAACACATCAGCATCAGCTGGAATGTTTGCAGCAAATGAAGGAATAAAATGTGATGTGTATATTCCTGCAGGACAAATTGCACCAGGAAAACTCAGTCAAGCATATCAATTTGGAGCTCAAATCATACAAGTTGAAGGAAATTTTGATGATGCACTAAAACAATCATTAGATGATGCAAAAAATTATAACGGCTATACAGTAAATTCTGTAAATCCATTTAGAATAGAAGGCCAAAAAACAATTCCATTTAGAGCATTAGAATATTTGAATTGGGAATCTCCAGATTGGATAGTATATCCAGGTGGCGCATTAGGTAATACATCAAGTTGCGGAAAAGCATTAATGGAATTATATCAATGGGGATGGATTAAAAAAATTCCAAGAATCGCAGTAATTAATTCAGATGGCGCTAGCACATTATCTGATTTGTATAATGGAAAATTTGAAGATGAAGAATTAAGATGGAATAAAGGAAATCCAAATACAGAATTAATTTCCAGATATTATGATCATTTAGATAAAGAAGGATTAAGACCTAAAACAAAAGCAACTGCAATTCAAATTGGCAGACCGGCAAATATCATAAAAGGATTAAGAGCATTAGAATTTACTAATGGCGTTGTAACAACTGTATCAGATTCTGAGATGTTAGATGGAATGTCAGTTGTAGGTCTAAATGGATTTGATTGTGAGATGGCATCAGGTGCGTCAGTTGCAGGAATTAAAAAATTGATTGGAGAAGGAATAATTAAGAAAGACGATGTTGTCGTGGGAATTCTTACAGGAAGGCAAAAAGATGCAATGATTCCAGTAGATTATCACAGTAATCCCAAAAATACATTTGCAAATCCTCCAAAAAATTAGGCGCAAATTAGTAAAATAATTCTAAAACAAGAATAGTTTAAATTCATCAACGAATAATTTAACATAACCAAAAGATGGTGCAAAAAAACTAAATGAACAGTAGAAAAAGTCATACAAGAAAATTGAGTGCAAAATCATGGTAGAATTATGGATTGAGATTACAACTTTAGCTATTCTTATCGGATTATCTGGATTTTTTAGCGGATTAGAAGTTGCCCTAGTAGGAATAAGAAAATCAAAAGTCGTTCAATTATTTAATGAAGGTGAGAAAGGGTCCAAAGCACTGCACAAATTAAAAATGAATCCAAGTTGGATGATGTCCAGTGTCAATCTTGGAAATAATTTAGTTAACGTAGGAGCATCAGCACTTGCAACAACTGTTGCAATGAGATTATTTGGTAATGATGGATTAGGAATTGCAGTTGGAATTATGACATTTTTAATTTTGGTGTTTGGGGAAATAACTCCAAAAACATATTGTAATGCTAATTCTACAAAAGTTGCATTAAGATTTGCTCCAATATTACTAGTATTCAGTTATGTATTTTATCCAGTTGTAAAATTCTTTGAAACCATCACTAATGGTGTTGTAAAAATAACTGGAAGTAGCCATATGCCACCACCAATTACAGAAGATGAGATCAGAGGAGTAATTGATCAAGGGTTAGAAGAAAATGCGTTGGAGAAAGAAGAGATGGAATTAGTTCATGGTGCTCTAAAATTTGATGACACTGTGATTCGTTCAGTAATGACTCCCAGAACAAAGATGTTTGTATTAAATTCAAAAATGTCACTCTTTGAAGCGTTACCACAAATTAATCAAAGAGGTCATTCCAGAATTCCAATTTTTGGGAATACTAGTGATGACATTGTAGGGTTTATTCATGTTAGTGATATTTTAAAAGAATTAGAGAAAGATAACAAAATGATAATCTTAGAACAGATTGCACGAAAAGCAGTATTTGTATCACAAGAAAAAATGATTAGTAGTATGCTAAAAGAAATGAAAGGAAGAAAAACACACATGGCAATAGTTGTAGATGAACATGGAGGAGTAGAAGGTTTGGTTACACTTGAAGATTTACTTGAAGAAATAGTGGGAGAAATTGAAGACGAAACAGATGTAACTAAACAAGTAAATTATGAAAAAATTGATCAAGATACGATAATTGTAAACGGAGACATACAAATTGACGTCGTAAATGATATTTTTAAAACAAACATTCCAGATGGTGACGATTATGCATCACTAAACGGACTATTACATGAAAAATTACAAGATATACCTCAAGAAGGGGATAAAATAGAAATCAACGAATTAAAAATCATAGTAGAAAAAGTTTCAAAGAACGTACCTAAAAAAATTAGAATTGAAAGAATTAAATCTTAATCGTCTTTTTTAGGTGTCTTCTTCCAGACTTGTATTTGACCGCCATAAACTTCGTCATCATATACAAATGCTGAAATTTGTGCATAGAAGCCTTCACGACCACTTTTGAATACTTTTGGAGGTAATGGAATCTCTACTTCCTTGCCATCAGGCATTTTGAGAGTTGCAATTGCAATTTTAGATTTTTTTGGTTCTTCTTCACTCATATTTGCTTGAATATTTTGCCCACTTTTATCTATTTTTGCTTCTTCATTTGTTGAATTCTTTTTTGGATAATAATCTTCAATTGGTTCGGAGGTTAATTTATTAGAATTATGATCAATGTCGTTTATTTTATTTTGAGTGTCATTCATTAATTTCTTGAAATAATCTTTTGATTCTTTTTCACTCATGTTTTGAGAATTACGTTTCACTAATTAAATAATTGTAATTAAATAATAATTTTATTCGCTTGACTTGGAAAAGTGTTCTTGTAATTTTTGTTTTTTCTCATTCATATTAAAAATTGATTCAGTATGAGAAAACGCATCATTGTATGATTTTCCAAATAGCATTGCTTGCATCAACATGTGATTTTCAGGAATTACAATTCCAGTTTGATCGTCAGAATACATCATTTGAACAGTATCACCAATAGACACAGTCATGTTAGCATGGATGTGGATCATGTTAGTATCAGTAAAATTAAAACCCATATTTTGAGCAAAATCTCTAACGTCTTTAGTTCCCTTTGCAGTCCATAAAGTTGCAACGCCAAACTCATTTTCAAAAATACGGTGAATTTCAGAAGGCTTTGGTGCTATTTCTTTAAATCTTATATCCATAATGTGTAAGTGCATTTGTCTAGTAGGAACCTTTAGTGCACGAACGTAAAGAGGAGCATCCTTTCCAAAATATAATTTAACATCGTCACCGTGGTGAGGTTTTTCAGTCATCTCAATTGTATCTGAAACAGTTTTTTCAGTTTGTTCAATATCAGCCCAACGTCTAACTAACGTTACATCAAATCGAATAATTTTATCGCCAAATGCATCTCGGAGTGGCTCTAAAATTCTGCCCATCCCAGTAACATTACAACTTCCCTGCATAACGTGAGATTTACCTAATGCTTGATCATAGTTTGCCCGTGAATTAAAAAGTAAATCAGAGACTGCTTTATCACCTGTAGTTGATTCACCACCTTGGTAAATTACAGAAATATTTTTTGATTCATAAATATTTTTTTTATTTTGATAACCGTGTCCACCAGGGGAGGCATCAATTACTAAATCACATTCATTTAATGCAGAATCAATAGTTCCAGAAATATTATAATTTTTAAAATTTTTTAAATTGTTTTCAGGAACATAAACATCCAGTCCTTTAGATATTGCCTCAGTGACTTTATCATCTGGAGAATACTTGCCAATTCCAATAATAGTAATTTCAGGATCGTCTTTTAGAAATGAAACTATTCTACTGCCTATGGAACCATATCCATTGACAAAGACTTTTTTCATAATATGTCTAAGATTATCTTACTTATTTACTAATTTATTTTTAATAATAAAAAACGACAACTGCACCAAAGAATAGGACAAAAGACTAAATGTACTGAAAGAGAATATTCAGTAATGTTACATGCACCATCACTTGCAATAGGTGCCATCATTGCATCAATTGCAATTACAGTAGTGATGTTTGGATTAAACGGTGTAACAGATGAAATGCAATTGTCTATAGAACCTACACCAAAAATTCAGGACATAGGACCTTCAAAAATTACGATGGACACATTTGTGTCAAATGGTTCACCCATTTTAGGAGATCCTGACGCTCCAATAACATTAGTAGAATTTGGTGATTATCAATGTCATTATTGCAATGTCTTTTTTGAAACTACTGAAAATGACATAATAAAAAATTATGTTGAAACAGGAAAAGTAAAAATTATTTTTAAAGATTATAATATAATTGGAGAAGATTCAGTTAAAGCATCACAAGGAGCACATTGTGCAAATGATCAAGGAATGTTCTGGGAATATCACGACATATTATATTCACACTGGACAGGGGAGAATAACGGATGGGCATCTTCAGAAAATTTAACAATTTTTGCACAACAAATTGGTTTGAACATGGATACATGGTCAGAATGTATGGTTGATGGATCACATTCACAAATAATTCTTAAAAGTAACGATGATGCCAGAGCACTGGAATTAACTGGTACACCAGCATTTTTTGTAATTAATTCAGAAGGTCAAGTGTCAAAATTGTTTGGAGCACAGCCATTTGAAGCATTTAAAAAAACATTTGATAGTCAATTAAAAAAATAACAATCAGTGGAGCAATAGGTAGCAAAAAAGGAAAAAATCCTTCCTAGTTAACTTAAATTTACAACAAATACTTAATTACTGTTTTTTTTAACGAAGCTTATGACCGCAGGTATAGACGATATTGCAATATACATTCCAAGATTATACATTGATGCAGCAGATTTTGCAGAAGCCAGAGGTCTTGATCCAGTAAAATTACAAAAAGGTCTAGGAGTATCTCAAATGGCAATAGTTGACGCAAATCAAGATCCTGCATGTCTTGCAGCCAATGCATGCTTGCGAGTTATGGAAAAAAATAATTTAGACCCGCAGGACATAGGAAGATTGTACATTTCAACAGAATCAGCATTTGATGAATCAAAAGCAATGAACTCGTACGTCATTGGAATGCTAGAGCAAGTTTACGGTCAAGGATCATTTGAGCACTGCGGTGGAGTAGAAACAAAATTTGCATGTGTAAGTGGATCATATGCACTATATGATAATACCAATTGGATTAGGGCAGGAGAGGCAGAAGGAAAAAGCGCACTAGTAGTAGTGTCAGATATTGCAAAATATGACATGGGGTCAAGTGGTGAAATGACTCAGGGTGCAGGTGCAGTAGTAATGTTACTTAATGATAAACCAAGATTATTAGAATTTGATCCTAAAGTTACGTCAACATCAATCAAAGATGAATATGATTTTTACAGACCATTTGGAAAAGAAACTCCAATTGTACATGGCCAATATTCTAATTTACTTTACATGATTCAAGTTAGAAAAGCACTAGAATCTTACAAGAAAAAAGTAATTTCTTCAAACCTAATTCAAATGAAAGAGGGTGAAACAATTTTAGATCATATGGATTACATCAACATGCACTTGCCATACAGCAACATGGGCAAAAAAGCATTAGCATATCTAGTTAGACATGAGTGGCGTCAACTTCCAAGATGGAAAAACATCTTAGAACAAATTGGAATGAAAGAACCAGTACCAAAAGATCCACGTGGAACTATTGAATCAGTGTTAGCTGATGAAGAGTTTATGGCAAAAGATCATGAATTTACAAAATTGTTTACAAAAACACAAGAGTATCAAGATGTGTTTGAATCAAAACTTTCAAGTTCACTTATTGCATCTACAATGATTGGTAATCTGTATACGGCATCATTGTATCTAGGATTTAGAAGCAGTTTAGAATTTGAATATCAAAAAGGTGTAGATTTAGACGGAAAAAGAATAGGGTTTGGATCTTATGGCAGTGGAAGTAGTGCAATGGTGTTCAGCGGAGTAGTACAACCAGAATACGCAGAAATTGTAAAGAGTATGAATTTAGAATCTGAAATTGGTCAAAGAAGAAGACTGACATGGAGTGAATATGAGGAACTGCATGAAAACAAATTAGCTCCAGAGCAATCCAAGGTCCATACCAAAAAAGAATTTGTTCTAGTGGATATAAAAACAGATGTAGAAAGTAGAGGCGAAAGAAGATATGCATTTACAAGTTAATTTTAAAAATTAATTGTTTTCGTCCATTTGTTTGCGAAGTTTCTTTTCATTGCCAATCCAAATGTCAACCATTTGGGAATGATATAAGATATCTTTAGCAATTTTTGTATCGTCGTGATCTAACTGCTTCATTTTTTGTTCCAATTCAGTTTTACTGGATCCATGAAATTGGATTTTAAATAAAATCTCATCTAATTTTTGTTCTTGGTATTTCTTAATCTTATTTTTAACCCTATTTTTAAAATAATCCATTACAAAATAGAATGTAATGAATCCACATAAAAAAGATCAAAGACGATACTAACTAGATTATTATGGATTGATGTACAAGAAAATATACAATGTCAGATGAAGTAAATCCAATCAAAGATTATCTGTTTGATTATATAGAGAAATCAAATAGTATAATAAATTTAATTGTTGAAAAAAAATTTGACATCATTATTAATGAAATAGTTGAGAATTGCTATGATAAAATAATTCTAATGGACAAAAAAGAAGAGGCAGTTGGAATTTTAGCCACAGGTATACTTCACTACCTACTCACAAATGCACTTCTAAACAGTCAAAGAAAAGTAGACTATCAAGGAATGAAACTAGATATTGTAATCCCAGACACCAGAACACTAGAAAAAGATGCCAAAATGGCCCTCTTAATTTTAATTCCAAAATCATCGGATAAAAAAACAATTGATGAAAAAATTTCCCAATTAAGAAAGGTACAGCCAACTAAAGAAAACATCTGGGTAGTATTATCAGAGGATGTACCACTTAACTGTAAATCATTTGTTTTATCTAAAGAGAACAATTCCTTTTCAAAAATTATTTTTGAGATTGCGCAATTTTTAAACGTAGGCGGATCAAATAAATTTAAAATCTTGCGAATTTAGTTTTTAAAAAATTACTTTAATAATAATTTCATGTCAATATTTTTCTTGAAAATTTTATAGAGTGATTCATCGCTCATGTCATTGATGAATGGAATGGAACCTAAAACTTTGACTCCAGTTAAATCTTCCAAGTCTTTTTTCAATTGATTAATCGGGTAGCCATCACCATCAAAATTATTTATAATAATTCCCTTAATTGGAATTTTATATTTTTCACACATCTTCACGGCCATCAAAGTATGATTGACGGTTCCAACTTTGCTACGAGTTACAATTATTGTAGGAATTTTCATATCTTTTATCAAATTTGTAACATAGTAATCTTTGAGAATAGGGGTCATAATACCACCCATACCTTCAACAAGCGTCATTTCATGCATGTCAGTTAATTTTTTAAAACTAGATAGAATCAAGGGAATTTTTGGTTTGATTTTTAGTTTTTTCCAAGCAGTGTAAGGGGATGCAGATATTGGAAAGAATTGCGGATTAACTAAAGTCTCAGGATCATTGGTTTGAGCAGATTTAGATAGAATTTCAACATCTTCAGATTTGTATCCTTTTTTTTGTGCAACACCAGCAGCAAAGGGCTTCATCACACCCACATCCACCCCCATTTTTCTTAACATGATTGCCAATCCTGCAGTAATGTATGTTTTACCGACATCCGTGTCAGTACCTGTGATAAATAGAGATTTCAATATAGTAAGAAATATTGTTTCATTGATTAACTAATCGTTTTAGATAATCTAATTATGAATGTCTAGGATTTGTCAACAACTGAATTATTAAGTTCTGAAATCCACCAACATTAGTTGAAAAGTTCTGTATGGCATCCAAACACACAGATGAGTGAATGGAGTTCATTTGATACCATAACTAAAGGTAAAGGAATATGGCTAATAGACTCCAAAGGTAACAAGATAATTGATGCAGTAGGTTCAATGTGGTGTAATGTTTGGGGACACTCCAACCCACAATTAGTTAAAGCAATTACAACTCAAAGCAAGAAAATTCAACATTCATCGTTGTTTAATCTTACAAATGAGCCTGCAGAAAAACTAGCAGACAATCTCATAAAAATATCTCCAGGGATGAACAAGGTATTTTTTTCAGATAATGGCTCATCAGCAATGGAAATTGCAATCAAAATGGCATTACAGTATTGGAAAAATATTGGAGAAAAAAATAGAACAAAAATTGCAACAGTAGAAAACGGATATCATGGGGATACGTTTGGAGCCATGTCAGTAGGATATGTTCCAGAATTTTTTGCAAAATTTAAAGAGCAATTATTTCCAACAATTCAATTTCCAGTTCCCAACAAGTATAGAATACCAAAAGGATTAACTTTTGTAGACTATCAAAACGATTGTTTAGAGAAAATTGAAAAAAGGTTTTCTAAAAAAGATGACATTGCAGCTTTCATAATGGAAAGTGGTGCACAGATGGCAGGAGGTGTCATAATTTATCCCAAAGAATTCCAAAAGAAGATTAGCAAGTTATGTAAAAAACATGGCATCCTGTTTGTGTTAGATGAAATTGCAACAGGTTTTGGAAGATTAGGATCAATGACGCAATATCAAGAACAACAAAGCATGCCAGACATAGTGGCATATGGAAAAATGCTAACAGGGGGGTATGTAACAATGGCTGCAACACTTGCAAATAAAAAAATCTATGATTCATTTTCAGGTGAATTTAATGATTGGAAGCATCTTTTCCACGGTCATACGTATACTGGAAATCCAATAGCCGCAGCAGTAGCTAATGAAAATATCCACATGTATAAAAAATATAATTTAATTAAAAAAATTCAAAAAACATCCAAGGTGTTTGAAAAATTTTATGATGAAATTTTAGACATAGATATTGTTGGAGATATTAGACATAAGGGAATGTTGATGGGAATAGAATTAGTATCAAACAAAGAAACAAAGATACCAATTAAAACAAAAAAATCCATCAATAAAGTATTTTTTGAAGAAGGGAAAAAACAGGGCATATATCTTCGAACTCTTGGAAATATCGTAATGTTAGTTCCACCACTATCCATTCAAGATAATGAATTAGAATTACTTCTAAAGAGAACAATCAAGACTATTCAGGCATCAAAATCAAAGATCATTTGACTGTTAACCCCTAAAATTAAGAGGGTTAACAATTACAATATTTTTATAAATGGAATAAAAGTTGTTTTAACATGAGTAGTATGGAATTCATCAAAGAGTGCCAAGAAAAGGTATTTTCAGGTGAAAGAATTTCCGGAGAAGATGCAAAAAAACTATTCAATGTACCAGATGAAGATCTTAAAGAATTGGCTAGATGCGCCAACGAGATAACTAGAGATTATAATGGAAATAAGGTAGACGTAGAACAATTAAACAATATTAAAAAAAATGCATGTAGTGAAGATTGTACATTTTGTGGACAATCAGCATTTTATGATACAGGTATTGAAACATATCAATTGCCTACACCAGAAGAAGTTGTAATCAAAGCTAAAAAAGCAAAAGAAGATGGTGCAGACTCGTATTGCTTAGTTGCAGCATGGAAAGAACCATCACCAAAAGATTTCATACAGGTCTGTAAAATAATTACAGAAATAAATGAAAAAGTTGGAATCAGTGTAGAATGTAGTTTAGGATTTCTTACAAAACAACAAGCATCAAAATTAAAAGAACTAAAAGTAAAAAGATATAATCATAATTTGGAAACAGCAAAATCAAAATTTCCAGAAATTTGTACAACACATACATATCAAGATAGACTAGATACACTAGAAATTGCAAGAGAGGCAGGATTGGAATTATGTACAGGTGGAATTATTGGGTTAGGAGAAACAAGAGAACAAAGATTAGAATTAACTTTAGAATTAGCAAGAATATACCCAGAGGAAATAACAATAAACATACTAGTTGCAGTTCCAGGAACACCATTGGAATTGCAAGTGGATCTTGCAAATTCTGAAATTACCAGAATATTTTCAGTTATACGATTCCTCTTGCCAGAATCAGTGATCAAAATTTCTGGAGGAAGGGAAACACAATTAGAAGATTCAGGGGAAGAATTACTTCAAAGTGGAGCAAACGGAATAATTACTGAAGGATATCTAACTATGGGCGGAAATAAAGCCAAAAAAGACCGTGAAATGATAGAAAAAATTGGCCTTGAAGTATAAACTCAACTTTGTTGATTTAGAATTAGCACGAATTAAAAAAAATAACCTGCATAGAAAATTACAATATGGTAAAGCACAAGGTGCCCACATCACAATTAAAGGTAAAAAACTCATCAATTTGTCCTCAAATGATTATCTGGGAATTCCAATAACCAAAATTCAAACAAATCAACTGCAGTCAAGTTCTAGACTTGTTTCAGGAAATGATGAATCATATAAAAAATTAGAAAGTGTACTGGCAAAACACAAATCGCAACAAAACAGTCTAATTTATCCCACAGGCTACATGGCAAATCTTGGATCAATTTCAGCAATTGCATCAAAAGGAGATTTAGTTCTCAGCGATGAATTAAACCATGCAAGCATAATAGAGTCATGTAAATTATCAGGAGCTAAAATATCAATTTACAAACACAATGACATGGATGATTTGGCAGAGAAAATAAAAAAACATGGAAAAAACAAGTTTGTAATTACAGAGGGCGTGTTTAGTATGGATGGCGACGTATCATCATTAAAAGAAATTACAGAAATTTCACAAAAATCAAACGCGATAACAATTGTAGATGACGCACACGGAGATTTTGTAATTGGAAAAGATGGAAAGGGAACTCCAGAATATTTCAATGTTGCAAAAAAAATTGATTTGTATATCAGCAGTTTAAGCAAAGGTCTAGGATCATTTGGAGGATATGTTGCATCACAAAATAACGTAATTGATTTATGCATAAATAAATCAAAATCATTTATCTACACATCGGCACTACCATCATTTCTAGTACAACATTCAATTAAAAGAATAGAGTCAGACAGAGAGACTCAGAAGAAGAAACTAGAAAACAATGTAGAAAAATTATCAAAAGGACTAAGATCAATAGGGTATGAAATAAAATCAAATACACAAATCATACCAATAATTTTAGGAAATGAAAAACTAGCAATGGATTTTGGTAAATTTTTATCTGTAAATGGGATATTTGCACAGCCAATTAGATATCCCACAGTACCAAAGAATCAAGCCAGACTAAGAATATCAGTGACTGCATGGCTAACAAATTCAGATATTGAAAAATCCTTAAAAATATTTGAAAAAGCCTATAGAAAATTCTTGTAATTATCTGGAAGCATCCATTCCGCCAAATCCCAAATCTAATGGATTTGCAGGAGAGCCCACAATAACTGCAACAGTCACAGCTATGGACAAAATGATACCTACGACAATAAATCGTTTATTCATATCTAAATCATCAAACTCCTAGTTAAAAACGGATTGTGTAGATACTAGTTAAAAAACGTAAGAAGGCTTTAAAAGAAAAATTATGAAATTAGCATATGACGGAACCTACAATTTTTGTAGCCCTATTTGCAGGATTGGCCTCATTTATCGCCCCATGTATCCTACCAATGATTCCCGCATTCTTAGCATATATTTCTGGAACCACATTAGCTGAAATAAAAAATGAACAAAAATCAAATGTTCAAATAAATAAAATCAACATCATAGCAAATACAATATTTTTTGTTTTAGGATTTTCAATTGTTTTTTCAACTTTAGGTGTTTTGATTAACAGTGTATTAGTAGAAAACGTTAATGATTTTACAGATAGTTTAAACATAATTGCAGGAATAATTATCATCATCTTTGGAATATTCTTAATACTATCTACAAAAATTAATTCTTTGAACAAAGAAAAAAAATTCCACATTAAAAATTTTAAATCAAGCTATCCAATGTCATTTGTGTTTGGTTTGGCATTTGCAATAGGATGGACGCCGTGTGTCGGACCAATATTAGGAACAATACTCACATTAGCTGCAACCACACCGTCAATTTCATTTAGTTTACTGTTAGCGTATTCCACAGGTTTAGGCATTCCATTTATTTTAATGGGGATATTTTATTCTAAATCTACAAAAATTATTTCTTCCATGACAAAACATTTAAAATATTACAATATAGTATTAGGGGGATTTATCATCTTGCTAGGAATTTTAATATTTACAAACCAACTTGCATATATTGCAAATTTTCCATTACTTAACGAGATCGTGATGTTAGGATGAATGCGGAAATTAAAACAGGCATAATTTTTGGTGGACTAATTGCTGCAGGAGTAGTATTTTTAGCCATATTATTTACAGGTCTAGACGAATCGGTGTCAATAATTCAAGATTCAGGAATCAAAAAGGCTCCAAATTTAGTAGGGATATCAGATTATCTCAACACATCACCTGAAAAATTATCTAATGATATGGAGAACAAGGTAATCCTATACGATATCTGGACATACAGCTGCGTTAATTGTATCAGAACACTTCCGTACATTACAGCATGGAATGAAAAATATGCAGAACAAGGATTGCTAATAATTGGAATTCATTCACCAGAATTTGAATTTGAAAAAAATGCAGAAAACGTTCAAGTTGCAATGGACAAATACGGTATTGACTATCCAGTAGTTTTAGATAATGATATGAAAACATGGAAAGCATTTGAAAATAATTACTGGCCAAGAAAATACATTGCAGACCATCAGGGAAATTTAAGATATGATCATATCGGAGAAGGAGGGTATCAAGAAACAGAAAAAATTATTCAACAATTATTAGAGGAAAGATCTAAAGCAATGAAAATAGAAGATGTATCTACAATGACATCATTGGTATCTATTGAAGAATTTGAACATACTTTGTTTAGAACTCCAGAAGTATATTTTGGTTATAAATTTGCACAAAATAGGAATCAATTGGGAAGTGAAGAAGGGTTCCAACACGAAAAAATTGTAAAGTATCAGGAACCAAATAATATTGAATTAAATAAATTTTATCCGATAGGAAATTGGAATAATCATAAAGACAGTATGGAATTAACTGAAACAAAAGGATCCATAAAATTATCATATAATGCAAAAGAAGTGAACATTGTTACAGAAAATTATGCAGAATTAGAAATTTTTCTTGACGGGGTTCCATTAACTAAAGAGTATCAAGGAACAGACATGACAGACGGTAGCAAGATAAAAGTTTCAAATCCAGGCATGTACAATATTATAAGTAATGAAATTAGTTCATCCCACATAATGGAAATAAAAATTGAAGGTAAGGGATTTCAAATATTTACATTCACTTTTGGCTAGAGTGGAATCTTTTAGGATTACCAGTTTTTTTTTGAAATTTTTACATATGTTTATTCAAATATCGTATGATAATCTTAAATGTCTAATAGCCATGTATAGTCATGGTTGTAGGATCATTAGGAACGTATGCCACAGTCAAATCTTATAGTCTAAAAGGAAAATTACTAACAAAAAAACATTCCAAACATTAGCAGAATCTAGAAATTTAGATGAATTTGTAAGTAGATTAAACAGTACCAAGTATGCCGATTGCGTTAGACAAATTCCTAAACCTTATTCTTCAAATAACATTGAAATGAGTCTTAGAGGAAAACAATCTGAACTATATTATAAAATGATGGGTGCTGTAGGCGGTTCTAATTTATTGATGGCATATTATTATAAATTTATTTTTAAAAATTTAAAAAATATAATTAAAGGTAAAATTTTAAAAAAAAGTATAGATGAAATAAAATCAACAGTAACATTAAGAGCTGAAGAATTAATACAAAGAAGAGATGTAACTCTCAGAGCATTATCTGCAAATACAATTGAAGAAGTTATTGCAAATTTAAAACCATATGGTTTTGGTAATGAAATAGAAAAAGCGTATCTAATGTATAAAGATACAAAGGAAATTGGAATAATAGATACATATCTTGATAAAATTTTATATCAAAAATTAGCTGATAGTATTAAAAGTAAAGCGGATTTAAATTTGTTAAAATTATTTGGAACTGAATTAGACGTGTATAATTTAACAAATATTGTTCGTGCAAAATTTTGGAATATGGACAGTCAAATGATTAAAGAATTATTAGTATCACATACTGCTAGTACATCTGATGATTTATTATCTAAAATGATTGATGCTGAAAATATAAAGATGTCTTTTATTGAATTATCAAAAACTAAATTTGTGGATATTATTCCAACTGAAGGGAATGATATTTTTATGATAAATGAATTTGAAACAAAATTAAATATTTTCTTATACAATTCACTGCTAAAAGAATTTGCAAATATGTTCAAATTATCCACAGCAGTATCTGTTGTCAGATTATATGATTATGAAATTCAAAATTTAGCATCTATTTCATATGCTGTAGAAAACAACATCTCAACTGAAACAACTATGACTAAAATTATTGCACCAGTTCAATAATTAAGAATATTAGTCATAATGAAAAATATTTACGTGTGAAAATAATTAAATTCGGGATTTTGAATAGTGTAACTGTACATAGTGTAACTAAAGGTACAGTGCAAAGAGGTACAACTCCCTTTAAAGCAAAAAAATCCATGCAAGTTAGAGAAATTATAATGATAAGCAATTCTTGGAATAAATCAGAAGGAGGAAGTATCTCTGAAAAAGTAATGAGTAGGGTAAAACCAGATGTACCATTAAAAAATAGATTAAATTTTGCTCAAAAACAATTAGAAGTTCAAATTACAAAATTATCCGGAATTAATGAAAAAATACAAATAAAACATGACATAATATTTGAAAAAGTAGTTAATGCTCAAAGAAACAACAAACCAGTTTATGCACAAGCATATGCAGGAGAACTAGCTAACATTAGAAAATACAAAAATATGGTTAGTACAGCAAAATTAGCTTTTGAACAAGTTAAACTTAGACTAGATACAGTTTCAGATCTTGGAGATATGGTGGTGACATTAAGCCCATGTATGTCAATTATCAAAGGGTTAGCACCGTCATTAAGTGGAATTATGCCAGAAGCAAACGCTTCAATGCAAGATTTGTCACAAGTACTAGGAGATATGATGTCTGGTTCATCAGTAGGAATAGAAGATAACTTTAGTGTTAGCACTGAAACAAATTCAGATTCACTTGCAATTTTAGAAGAAGCACATAGCATAATTGCAGGACAAACAAAAACATCAATTCCTGAAGTTCCAATTTCATTTAATCAGCAAACAGCTAATAGAAAAACAGATATTTTTACTTAAAATAATATTACTTTAATTTAGATTTTGCTTTACTTTTTTGAACTAAAATTTTTTTTATTCTAGAAATTGTGGGATAACTGTATCCACGTGTTCGATAGTTAGCAATCATCATTTTCCAATTTTTTAAACGCCACTGAGCCTGTTCAAGTGTAACAGAATGAACTTCTTTTTGCACAATACTTTTTCGGCCAACTTTTAAAGTTCCAGCATCTTTTGCAGTCCATCTGCTTTTTGCAAATTTAAGCCCTGAAATAATTTCACTGACAGGCATTTCTTTAAAATATTCTTTTATTTTTTTTAATTCAAGATCGCTAGGTTTGCTAGAAATAGGAAGTTCAATGTAATGTTTGATCATGAGATTTTTAGAATATTGTGCTTTAAGAGAATCATGCTAAACCAGAATTAACTAAAACAGGTAATAATTGAAAAGATTTGATTAAAAACATGGCAAAAAAGTTAGTTTATCTAAGATAAAATACAATATTCAATCAAGATTGTCCTTTGAAGCAATTTTATTCATAGCAGTTTTGGTAATTGCATCAAAACTTGGCGGAGAACTACTCCGTAGGATGGGACAACCTACAATTCTAGGAAATGTTCTTCAGGAATAATTGTAGGACCAGCATTTTTAGCAATAGTTCATCCAATAGAAGCAATTGAATTATTTGTTTCAATTGGAGTATTTTTCTTATTTTTCATGATAGGTCTTGAGGAAATAGACATTGCAGGATTATTCAAAGTAATGAGAGGTAAAATCTGTGCAGGATCCATTACAGCATTTATGATTCCATTTTTGGTGGCAGGGATTTTTGGATTAGCGATAGATTTGAATTTCATACAGCATAACCAGATGATTATCTTTATTCAGTAATTCAAAAAATGAATTCCCATCCATTTGACATGATACCAATTATAGATCCAAAAGGTAGCGGAAAAATTATCGGAATTGTCACAGCAGATGGAATTATGAAACTACTGACAGAAACTAAAACAAAAGAAAATTAGATTTTATGAAAATATGTAAAAGTCAACACCACATAGGTTATCATCACAAATATAATTAGATAAAAAATTAAACTAATTGTTTCTAATGGCATTTTGTTATGATGAGGATCTATTAGGTGTCATTAGAAACACTAATCTCATTTGGTAAATGTTCTCTTGGTCTTTTATGATCATGAGACAAAAAAACACGTTGAAACGAATTTTTAGAACAGAAGAGGATTGACTAGAGGAAGTTTTTTCACAATCCAACAGTAAGAATCTCTAAAGTTGGCAAAGACATATACATTAGAAATTTCAGATGTGTATTTTATTTTACTAACAAAATAACCCACATGATGATTCCTACCCTATTTTTTTGAATAATGTGTCTAATTTTATGAAATTATTTCTAATTTTAAAAATGACTCTTACATTAAGTAATGCTAGGAAGTAGTCACTTTTTTTAGAGAATAGATTGTAGAATAGACATGCCAAGACGTAGCGCAGATATGGAAAAGGAACATGAAACGAATGAATCTTTAAAAGGTCATAAAATTGTCCAAACTTGCCGTCACGTTCAAGAGTTGGGAATAAAGCCAACTAGACATAATCAAGATGATAATTTAATATGCGCTGAATGTATTCTTGATTTCTTTATGGCAATGGGTAGAGCAAAAGATGACGAGAAATCACAAGAAGAAGTCATTGTAGAATATGCCCAAGGGGATCAAACATACTCTATTTGTTTAGATTGTTCAAATAAATCCCAAGACTTGGAAAAATTGAAATAGTTTAGTCTCACATATTCAAATCAACTAATTATAAGAAATATTCTTGAACAAATCTATTTTTTCTTTAATTTCTTCTTGGATTTCTTCTTGGATTTCTTCTTAGAGTTATTCACTGGCTTTTGATTCTTCTTTAACGCAGTAATTTCATTTTCTAATTTTCCAACTAACTTAGCTGTGATTAAAGCAACCATGCTCATTATTCCCTCTCGAAGTTTTAGAATGGAAGTTAGAATTAGGATATTATCTTCATGTGATTTTTCTTTTGTTGTGAGTTTACCAGCATTTTCATAGTATTTCATATAGATAGTAACTACTTGTTTGATTGCCATATTAGATATCCCAAATTTACTATCACTTAATTTCAAAGATAGTTCCTGAAAATCTGCTATTAGTTTGTCAATAGATGGTTTATCGATTTTAAAATCTTCAGGAAAATCTAACTCAAAAGTGACCATTTACAATCTTGCCTTTTCATCAGCGATTAGTTTGTTTACTTTTTCCATCTTCTCGCCCCACCACCAAAACCTTCCAGATTCAACTTGTACCCCATCTTTGAAAATTTTTGTTTTGATTTGTGATTTGATAATTGCAATGTTTCCAGGATTCAATTCAATTTCTTTGTGTTCTGTTAAGACATGAATCATAACCTTTGACATTAATTCGGTTACACTTTCTGTTGATGTTGACCAAGTACAATCTTTGCCTGCGTCTTTACAACTAATTGATTTTGTCATAATTATGTAATTTTTTACTTCAATAAAATATTGCAAAAGTGCCAGGCGTAAACTTTGTCCAATACTTGCCAAAATTAACCAATTACGTTAGAAACACCTCAAATAATCACAGTAGAAAAATTTAATTAAAAAATATCGATATTAGATTAAAAATTATCAATTAACTGTTTCTGACTAGTGTTTCCAAAGATAATCCAAAATAACCATCATTAGAATTATCTATAGAGTTAATCAATTCCATTTTCAGGGATCTCAAATCTTTTTCTGATTTCATAGTTAGATAAGAATAACCTAAGAGATAATCATCTGTTTTTGATTATTGTAAAGTAATAGCTCACAGCGCATCAATAATTAATTATTAAAAAATCCTTTTATGACAAAAAAAAATTATAGCAAAACAGATGAAATTTTGTGATAATTGTGAAACTAAATTATCACAAAATCACAATGATTTAGGCGCTCCATGGATTTGTCCAAAATGTAATCCAGAAAAAATAATCATAAGAAAGCCAACATACGGTGTAAATTATTCAGGAAGGACAAAACAATGCTCAAAAGGCTGCGGTTCAGAAATTTATTGGGATGAAGAATTTAAATCAGATGGCGGAAAATTTATTCCTCTTGATGTAAGAACAGACGAACCACATAGTTGTAACGGTTCAGAAAGTACAAGCACATATTTTCCAGATGAAATAAGAAGAATTACAAAAAAAGTAATTCCGCGTCCAATCACTGAAAAATTAAAAATTACAATACCGGAGAGTATTCTATTTGATGTCAATAAAATTCCAAAATTAGAAATAGACAATGATGTGATCATACACGAAATAGTTGAGGGTCACAGAAACCAATCATTAGCAATAATAGATTATAAAAAAATAATATCTTTAGAACCTGAAAAAATTCCAATAGAAAATCTAAATGATGTGTTATCAGAAAACATCATAGACGGGTTGAAAAAATATGGGTTTTTAGGAGTGCTACCATTTCAAAATGAATCAATTCGATCCATCTTAAAGGGAAATAATTCAATTATTTCAGCATCTACAGGTTCAGGTAAAACAGAGGCATTTGTAATACCAATTTTACAAAAAATATTGGAGAATCCAATAAAAGGAGTTTTTGTATTACTAATTTATCCACTAAATGCGTTAATTGATGATCAAGTATCAAAAATTTCAGATTTAATTCAAAAATGTAAATTAGAAAAAATTATGTCCACATATTCTATCCATGGAGGTCAAAGTTCAGAATACAAAGATAAAATTATTTCAGAATCCTATGTGAAATCAATTATTCTTGCAACAAACTTTGATTTTATCAACTATCATTTAATTTTACAAGATAGAAAGTGGAATCAATTATTTAAAAATGCAAAAATAATAGTAATGGATGAAGCGCATTCGTACACTAGTTTTCACGGTTCGAATGTATACCATGTTTTAAAAAGAATGAAAAACTATATGAAACAATTTCAAATAATTGGTTCATCTGCAACATTAGATAATCCCAAAGAATTTTTTTCAAAAATGTTTGATTTACCTGAAAATTCTTTTTCACACATTAAAAGTGAATTTAGAAGAAAACAAAACATGCATCAATTTTTTATAATGCCAAGAAAATTTAGTCAAAGAACTACAATGGAAATGGTATCATCAATATGCTATAAAAATAATTCAAAGCAACTGGTATTTAGTAATACACATAACGATGCAGAATTTTTAGCATCAAACGTAGAAGGAGCAAATGACGGGATTAGAATACAGATTCATCGAGGAGGTCTAGATCAAAAAGATAGAAAATTGTACGAATTACAAATGAAAGGAGGAGAATTAGATGTTCTATCATGTACACCCACATTAGAATTGGGCATAGATATTGGAAATGTGGACGTTGTTATTTCTGCATTCAAAAATGAGTATGATTCGTTTATTCAAAGAATTGGTAGAGCAGGAAGAAAAGGCCAAAAATCGTATGCAATTTGTGTATTTGATCCAGAGGATGCAGCATGTCATTATTTTGCACGAAACATTACATCATATCTTAGACAAAATCATCGTGTTGAAATTAATAAAAACAATCCCATTATTTCAGAAAAGCATACCGCATCAATAGAAATTGAAAAACATGCAGCAGTTGAATCAGATAAATCAAAGTTTTTTGATTTTGCAAATAGCATTAATCTAAGAGGATCATCAGGAGAAATTACAATTTTTTATAATTCAAAAAAAATAGGGACAAGAGATACACCTACAGGGTATTACCAACTGCATCAAAATGCAATTTATCATTTTAACAAACAAAACTATGAAGTGGAATCAATAGTAAAAATTCAAAATGGAGCAAACGTATATTTAAAAAAATCTAGCGAAGTACAAAAAATGACAATACCTGTTGTTAAGACATCATTAACACAATTATCTGAAGAAAAATCAATTAAAAAAGAAATTAACGCTAAAACAGAAAAAATTTCTTTGCGTTATGGATTAATTGATATGAAGAAAATAATTACAGGGTATCTAAAAGGCAACTATAATGATTCATCAGATAAGTTTGAAACATTTAACGGGGATTCATTAACGTCATGGGCTAATTTTAGTTGGAATTCAAAACATTACTCTACAAGTATCGTTGTTCCATCAGAGTTTACATCAAAAATAAAAACAGATGGAAGGAAATCAATCATATTAGATTCAAAGATCCATACAATTACGCATGTTTTAGTTAATGCAAGTAAAATTTTAACAAAATCAGAATCAAATGATATTGATGCGTATTATGAAAACGGCGTAATTCATTTGTTTGATAATACATCAGACGGGTATAATGGATGTAGTAAAATGATTTACGATAATTTTGAAAATATTATGAACATATGTTATGATTTAGTTAACGAATGTGATTGTCCTACAGATGAAAAGCAGAAAAAACAAGTGTTAGAAGGGGAAGAATGGGGAGGATGTCCAAAATGTACATTTACAACTAATTATTGCCAAACAAAAAATAAGAAACTCTCAAAAAAAGATGCGATGGAATTCTTTTCAATTTTTAAAAAGGATAAAAAATGACTTTACTAAAAAATGCAGAACTATTTGCAAAATCAAAACATGCAGGTAAATTAAAAAAAAGTGGAATAACATATTCAAAGCATTTGGAAGAAGTTGTTAGTAGACTCAAAAGTTTGGGTGTAATAGATGAAGAAGTGCTGTGTACAGGTTGGTTACATGACATATTAGAAGATACAGATACAAGTTTTGATGAATTGTTTGAAAAATTTGGAAGAAGGATTGCAGTATTAACATTATCATTAACAAAAACCAAATTTGTAATAGACATAAATGATAATTCAACATTTACATTAACAAAAAAGAAAACATTATCAAAAAAACAAAGACAAAAAGATTAAGGGATAAAACTTAAAGAGTCAGAAGTTGATGCAAAAATAATTAAATTATGTGATATTTCAGCAAATTTAGGTAGTTTAAAGAAACAAGTGATATCAAAAAGTAAAAAAAGAATGGTCCTTAGAGAATTAAGATATTATCTTTCAATAATTCAAAAAGATGTAATGGAAGATCTAAAATATCAAAATGCAACAACATTACTAGAAACAATTAATCAAAATTTAAAAATTCAAACTCAAACCATATCTAAAAGTAAAGAGAGTAGATCAAAATTAAAAAAAAAGGGATAGTTAAAGCAGATAGGTGAAAACTAGAATTAAATAGTAAAGAATAAGATAACAATCATGAATTTAAAGAAAATTCTTGCAAAGTTTTGCATAATGAAAAAAGTGCGCGATAGAGCAAATGAAACAGACGATAAATAAGCAAATATTAAAAATATCGACTAGCAGTTTAATGGAATATTAGAATTTTTACATAATGTGTTAAAGATCCCAAATCCAAAAATAATAGATGCAAAAACGGATAATGGGATTAAAATAAAAATATTTGTTTTACGTCCCATAAAAAAAAATAAAACATCTGTAGTATAAAGTTGTGACAGTTTTTAATCAACAGTGATAACGAAAAGTCCCTTTGTTTTTGGATTTTGTAACTGTAAAACCATTTCTCTAGGTAATAGATCTGATGCTTTATCACATTTTACAGACAATGTTCTAGGACAAGTAAAATCACTTTTTCTTAATACAATATCCTCAGTATGAGTTAGAACTAAGTTAGGATGACCTCGTCCTTCTAAATTAAATTCATGATCACCAACAATAATTGAAAAACAGATCTTGGCTGTAGGATCTCTTAATTTATTTTTTAATTCATTAGGTAAATCAACACAAGAAGAACTAGCATTAACACCAACAATACAGTCACCACGAGGTGTTAAATGAGATTCTTTTGTAATTTCTATTGTTTTTTTATGATTTGATCTAATATTTTCATGTCCAAAAAATTCAATCGTATATCTCACATTATATGTAATAGGCTAGACTTAAATTAATCCTTCACGGCATTTCATTAAATGCTTCCTGCACAACAAGGTTATGATCGAGCTATTACTGTATTTTCACCAGATGGTAGACTATACCAAGTTGAATATGCAATTGAAACAGTAAGAAGAGGATCAATTGCAGTAGGAGTAAAATGTAAAGATGGAATCGTTATAGCAGTAGAAGAAAAACCAAGAAAATTACAAGTTTCTGAAAACCCACAAAAGATTTTTCAAATTGATGATCATGTTGGAGTTGCAGCAGCAGGTTACATTCCAGATGCAAGAAGCCAAGTAGATAATGCAAGATTCTTTTCTCAAAGTAATAAAATGATTTATGATGAAGCAGTTGAAGTCGAAACAATTGCAAAACATTTAGCTGATCAATGTCAACAATATACACAATATGCAGGTGTAAGACCATATGGTGTCGCCCTAATTTTAGGCGGAGTTGTAAACAACACACCAGAATTATTTCTCACAGATCCTAGTGGAACTTACATTTCATATGATGCAATAGCAATTGGTTCAGGTTCAGATACAGTAACAGACTTTTTAGAAAAAACATACAAAGATAATTTAACATTAGATGAGGCATCAGTATTGGCATCTGCAGGAATTTATCTATCAAGTGATGATAAAGAAGGAACTAATCATATCCGCATGGCACATATTAAAACAGGAAATGGTTTGTATGAATTAGTTTCAGATGATAAAATTGTTAGTTATGCAAATACTGCTAAAGAAAAATATCCGCACGACAAAAATTAACTTAGTATAACTAGAACTTGAGAGATTAAATTACATTGAAAATATCTGTTGCAATCCCCACATCAGCACTACAAGACGAATCACTAAAAATAGATAAAACACGTAAAATTTCAGTTTTAGCTAGAGCCTGTGCTATTTTTAAAATAGAAACAATTTACATTTACCAAGAAGGTAACAACGGTTCAGACGGAAGTTTAATGTCAATGATTTTAAAATATTTAGAAACACCGCAATTCCTTAGAAGAAGATTATTTCAAAAAGTGAATGATCTTAAATTTGCAGGAGTGTTACACCCGTTAAAAATTCCAAGTCACGTTACACCATCAGATGCAAAAAAAATAGTTGTCGGAGACATAAGGGAAGGAATCATAGTAAGTGTAAAAGGAAAAAAATGGGTAGATGTAGGAATTAATCAACTACTCCAATTTTACGGTAAAACTCCTACAGGTAAAAGAGTGACAATTCAATTCAAAGAAGGATATCCAAAATTATCGATAAAAGAAATTGACAACGCAGGATCTAAAGTGTATTGGGGGTATGAAGTTAAAGAAAAATCTAATTTATTTTCATTATTATCAGAATGGAAAGGCAATGTAATCATTACATCCAGAAAAGGTAAAATAGCGTCAAAGGAACAATTGGAAAAATATACAAAAACAGATGAACCACTATTGGTTGTTTTTGGTTCTCCAGAAAAAGGAGTTCATGAAATTATTGGCGGAAGAATGAATAAAGTACAAAATGCCAAATCTTTGAATTTTTTTCAAAATCAAGCAACTGAAACAGTACGTCTTGAAGAGGCGCTACTTGGAACATTAGCAATAATTAATGCTCAAAATTCATCGTAACATGGCAGAAAGAAAAAATTTTCTAATATTCGCAATAGCTATAGGACTTATGGGAGTTGTAATTGGATCCATAACAATTTGGGATATGATTTTAGAAGTATTGAAATAATTATAAATTATAGAAATGATCGTTAACCAAAATATTTTACGTGGTTAACGATAACTCACAGGGTTTAATAGAGGGAATTCAAGAATCGATTTAACAATGGGCGCTAGAAAGAGACATCAACCACGAAGAGGTAGTTTAGCATATTCACGTAGAGTACGCGCAAAAAGTATGGAAGCAAGAATTAGATCTTGGCCAAGTAGATCAATAACAGATGAACCAAAAATTCTAGCTCACTGCGGTTTCAAAGCAGGCTGTGTTCAAATAGTAAGTATTGATGATCGTGAAAAAGTTCCTAATGCAGGAAAACAATTAGTTAGTTTAGGAACAGTACTAGTTACACCACCAGTTTTAATTTTAGGAATTAGAGGATATGCAAAAGACTATGATGGAATGCGTGCAGAATTTGATGTGTATGCAGAAGACATTCCAAAATATATTTCAAAAGAAATGACATTTAAAAATAAAGAAGGTGCATTAGAAAATGCAGAGAAAAAAATAAAACACATTAAAGAAATATTTGCAGTTGTTGCAGTTTCTCCAAGAGCAGCAGGACTTGAAATGAAAAAACCATATATTTTTGAAGCAATGGTAAGCGGCGGAGATATTCAAAAACAATTTACTCACGTTAAAGAATTACTCGGAAAAGAAATTAAAATCGATCAAATTTTTGAAACAGGTGCAACTGTAGATGTTGCAGCAATTACAAAAGGTCATGGATGGCAAGGTACAATGAGAAGATGGGGTGTCAAAAAGAAACAACACAAATCTAGAAAAACAGTTAGAGAAGTTGGTTCATTAGGCCCAATTTCACCACAAAGTGTCATGTATACAGTTCCAAGATCTGGTCAGACAGGATTTCACCAAAGAGTAGAGTATGATAAAAGAATAATGGTAATGGGAAATACAGAGAACGATAAATTAAAAATTAATCCAGAGGGAGGATTCAAACACTTTGGTTTAGTTAAAGGAGACTTTGTAATTTTGAAAGGATCAGTTCCAGGAACATATAGAAGATTAATCAAAATGAGAACTCAAATCAGAAACGCACCGCTAAAAGTTAACAAACCAAATATCTTGGAGGTAGTTATCTAATGAAAATTACAACTTACACAACTACTGGAATAAAGGAAGGAGAAATAGAACTTCCATTAATATTTTCAACTCCATTTAGAAGAGAGTTAATTCACAAAGCTTGGACAAATATTACATCACACAAATTCCAACCACAAGGTAGACACCCAACTGCAGGTCAAGATGTAGTTGCAGATTCAAACGACCCACCAACAGGTCAAGGTGTATCTCGTGTTGCAAGAGCTCAAGGTGGAGGCGGTGGAAGACAAGGTCAAGGTGCAGAAGTCGCATCAACAAGAGGTGGAAGACAAGCACATCCACCAATCGTTGCAAAAGTAATTTACAAGAAATTAAATAAAAAAGAAAATAAACTCGCATTATGTTCAGCAATTGCGGCTACAGCATCAAAAGAAATTGTAGGATTAAGAGGTCACAAAATTGAAGGTATAGAGACATTCCCAATTGTTATTTCAAATGACATTGAATTAGTTTCTAAAGCAAACGATATTTCAAAAATATTAGATTCATTAAAACTTAAACAAGATGTAGAAAGATTAGAATCAAGAAAGGTTCGTTCGGGACAATCAAGACTTAGAGGAAGAAGTAAAAAAGTTGGAAAAAGTGTATTATTTGTAACTAAAGATGTTTCAAACCTATCAAAAGCAGTAGGTTCATTTCCAGGAGTAGAAGTTAGAAAAGTTACAGACTTGAGTATTCTAGATTTAGCTCCAGGAGCACATCCAATAAGATTAACAGTGTATTCAAAATCAGCAATAGAAGAAATTGCAAAAATTAAATCAGCACATCTAGAAGTAATGGTGAAAACACAATGAACGTCGAACAAGCAATGAAAATAATTGTTAAACCATACATTACAGAAAAAACATTTGCAATGATTGAAAATGAAAACAAGATCTGTTTTATTGTAGAATTATCTGCAAAAAAGCCAGAGATCGCAGAAGCAGTAAAAACATTGTACAATCAAAAAGTAATCAAAGTTAACACAGCAAGAACAATTTATGGTAAAAAAGCATTTGTTCAGTTTGAGAATACTGAAAAAGCAAGAGATCTAGCAACTAAAATAGGAATGCTCTAATATGGAATATAAAACTCGAAGTACGTTAACAGTGGAGAAAAATAATGGTTAAAGAATTTAATTATAGAGGCCTATCTAAAGACGATCTTGACAATACTTCCTTAGAAAAATTATTCTTATTATTTAATTCAAGACAAAGAAGATCTCTAACAAGAGGCATCACAGATGGAAAAAGAAAATTAATTGAAGAAATAAAATCTGCAAAAGCAGGTAAATTATCTAGTCCTATCAAAACTCACCTTAGAGATTTGATTGTTCTACCATACATGGTAGGCGTTACAGTAAATGTTTTCTCAGGAAAAGAATTTCGTCCAGTAAATATTACAACAGAAATGATTGGTCGATATTTGGGAGAATATGTCATAACAAATAAGAAGGTACAACATGGGGCACCAGGAGTAGGTGCATCAAGATCCAGCCTTTACGTACCATTAAAGTGATTATTATGGGTAGATTCAATTACGCTTTCCAAAATTATGACGCAACGAAACATGTTAGATCATCAGTAAGAGAGAAAGATATTTCACATAAACATGCACGTGAAGTTGCAGTTGCAATCAAAGGATTGTCAATTGACAAAGCACGAGATTATTTACAAGCAGTAATTAACAAAAAAAGAGCAATTGCATTTAGAAGATATAAAAATCAAGTAGCACACAGATCAGATCCTGGAATGATGTCAGGTCGTTATCCACAAAAAACAGCAAAAGAGTTTATCAAAGTATTAGATAACTTAGAATCAAATGCAGAATACAAAGGAATGGATTTAGACAGATTGAGAATTATTAATGCAGTTACACACAAAGGAGTAGTTGTCAAAAGATTTACTCCGAGAGCAATGGGTAGAGCAACTGCAAAGAATAATGTATTGACACATATAGAATTGGTGGCACAGGAAATTTAGATATGTCAGCAGTCAAAAATGTTATCAAAGATAATTACAATATGATGTTGTTAAAAGACTATTTGAGAAAACAAATTAAAGATGCAGGTTTCTCACATGCAGAAATATCAAAAACACCAACTGGTACTAGAGTAGCGTTACATGTTACAAGACCAGGAATTGTCATAGGAAGAAAAGGTTCAGGAATTAGAGAACTTACAGAAAAACTTGAAAAAGACTTTGGATTAAAAAGTCCACAAATTTCAGTTAATGAAATTGAAAAACCAGATTTATCACCAAATGTAATGTGTACTAGAATGGCTTCACATCTAGAAAGAGGAACAGCATTCAGAAGAGCAACAATGTGGACTATGAAACAAATTATGGAAGCTGGTGCAATGGGTGTTCAAATAACAATTTCAGGAAAACTCAGAGGTGACCGTTCAGCATTTGAAAAACATGTAGCAGGCATATTACCAAGAGCAGGACATCACGCAGAGGTTATAGTTGATGAAGATATTGCACATGTAAAAACAGCAATGGGTTTAATCGGAGTTAGAATAAGAATTGCAATTAAAGAAAAACTTATTCCAGAATTTGAATTAATTAAAGATAAAGAAGAAAATAAAAAGAAAGCAGTTGTACCTGTAAAAAAAGTTGAAGAAGTAGAAATAGATAAAGATGTAAAAGTTGAAGTTATTAAAATTGAGGGAAATGAGAATAAAGCTAAATCAGAAACAGAACAAATTGCAATTGAGGCAGAGAAAATGAAATCATTAGAAACACTAGAAGAAGAGGAGAAAGTATTGAAATGACCATAATCAGTATGAAAACAATTAGAAAATTAAATGAAAAAGATCTTAGAAGTAAAATTTTAGATAATAGAACAGACTTGGCAAAACTTAGAGTTGATTCTTCTAAAGGAACATTAAGAAAAGAGAGCGGTAAATTAAAACCAATACGACACAACATTGCAAGAATGTTAACTAGATTAAATGAAATGGAGCAAGAGAAATGATTACTGCAGATACCATTACAAGACATGAATTTATTGGATTGAATACTCAGATCTCAAACTCTAGTAATCAGGAAGTAATAGGATTAAATGGGACTATAACAAATGAAACAAAATCTATGTTCACAATTAATACTGAAAAAGGCATGAAACAAATTCCAAAATCAACAAATGATTGGAAATTTTCAATAGGAGGAAAAGAAATAACAGTAAAGGGTTCAACGATTATAAAAAGACCATTTGAAAGAATAGGAGGAAAAGCATGACTAAAAATATAGGAGTTAAAGTTAATGAGCCAACAAGAGAGTGTGAAGATAAAAATTGTCCGTTCCACGGAGGTTTATCAATTAGAGGTAAATTATTTGATGGAAAGGTTACAGGTGCTAAAGCAAAACAAACTATCACATTAACAAAAGATGAACCAATTTACTTTAGTAAATTTAAAAGATATGCCAGAGGTAAGAGTACAATTCACGCACATGTGCCAGGTTGTTTAGATGTTGCATCTGGTGACAATGTATTGACTGCAGAATGCAGACCAATTTCAAAATCAGTAAATTATGTAGTAATTGAGGTAAGAGCATAATGGCAAAACAAGCAGGAAAAGGTGTACGAGAATTCCGCCCATATGTAACAAGATCAATTCCAGTGGGTGCAAACATTGTATGTGCAGATAATTCAGGTGCTAAAATTTTAGAAGTAATCAACGTTCCAAGAATTCATACAAGATCATCAAGACTTGCAGCAGGAGCAGTTGGAGATTATTGCAATGTTGTAGTTAAAAAAGGTCCAGCAGAATTAAGAAAACAAGTGTATGGAGCAGTCATTATTAGACAAAAATATGCAGTTCGTAGATTAAACGGTGTAAGAGTTTGCTTTGAAGATAATGCAGCAGTATTAATCACTCCAGAAGGAGAAACAAAAGGAACTGACATTAAAGGACCAGTTGCAGCAGAAGCTTCAGAAAAATGGCCAAGAGTAGCTAACTTGGCATCAACGGTGATATGAGATGGTAAAACCAACCAAAATGCGCAATCGAATGATTTACCAGGCAACATTCCAAATACGAAGTAAACAATTAGGAAGTTCATTATCAAAAGACTTGCAAAAAAAATACGGTAAAAAAAGTACAAGAGCAATTGTAGGTGATACTATTACAATTCTAAGAGGCGAATTCAAAGGAGTTTCAGGTAAAATAACAAAGATATCTACAGAAAAAACAAGTGTAACAATTGAAGGAGTAAAGAAAGAAAAAACAAAGGGAGATAAATTTGACGTTTACATTCACACATCAAATTTAGTAGTAACTGCACTAAACACTAGCGATAAATGGAGAATTGCAAAATTAGAAGATAAAGATCCAAAAAAACAAACATCAGTCAAGGCAGAAACTAAAGAAACAAAAGTAGAAACAATAGTAGAAACAAAGGATGTTGAGAAATAATGGTAAGTATTGCAGGTAGTAAAAAACTCAAACGACAAATGGCACCACAATTCTGGGGAATTGCCAGAAAAGACAAGAGATTTGTAATTACAGTAAAACCAGGTCCACACAAAAAAGATCAGGCAATACCAACAGCAGTATTTCTCAGAGACACATTGAAAATAGTTACAAGTCTCAGAGAAGCTAAAGCATCAATATATGCAGGTAAAGTCAAAATTGACGGCGTAGTTAGAAAATCACTACATCATGCAATTGGATTAATGGATGTTGTAGAATTAGAAAATGTTTCAGAAATATATCGTCTCGTTCCAACGGAAGGAAAACTTCTCAAACCAATTAAAATTAATGAATCAGAGAAATCTAAAAAACTTGTTAGAGTTGTAACTAAGACAACAATAGGTAAAGGAAAAAATCAAACAGGATTTCATGATGGACGTTCTACACTATTAGAAGTTAAAGCAAGTGTTGGAGATACATGTGTAATGCAAATTCCTGATCAAAAGATTTTGGAAATTATAAAACTAGAAGCAGGTTGTCAGGGCTTAATAACACGTGGAATTAACGCAGGTCAAATAGGTAAAATTGAAAGTGTTGAAGAGGGTACATTTATTCTTCCAAAAAGAGTTATTCTAACTTTAGGCGATAAAAAAATTGAAATTCCGGCAGAAATGATCATGCCAATAGGTAAAGGAGAGCCTGTAATTCAAATAAACTGATAATATGTCTCAAACAACAGAAAACCCAATGAAAAAAATATATTTAGAGAAGGTAGTACTAAACATGGGTCTTGGTAAATCAGGAGATGTTATTGATATTGCAAAAAGAGCATTAGAGCAAATTTCAGGTAAAACAGCATCAACACGTAATGCAAAAGAAGCTCAAAGAGAATGGGGAGTTAGAAAAGGAGAGCCAATAGGCGTTGCAGTTACAATTAGAGGTGATGATGCAGTTGCATTATTCAAAAGATTGTTAGAAGCTAAAGGTAACATAGTAAATGGTAGATCCTTTGATAGTTTTGGTAATTACTCATTTGGAATTAACGAGCACATAGACATTCCAGGTGTAAAATATGATCCTCAAATAGGAATCTTAGGTCTTGGAATATCAGTTACATTAACTCGACCAGGTTATTCAATACGTAAAAGAAGTAAACACAAAGCACATGTAGGTAAAACACACATCATTACCAGTCAAGAAGCAAAAGATTATCTTACAAAAGAATATGGAGTAACAGTAGCATAATGCCTAAAGATAGATCCTATGAAGCCACCGGAAGGAAGAAACATGATTTTGGTAGAGGTTCCAGATGGTGTAAGAGATGCGGAGATTATACAGCTGTTATTCAAAAATATGACTTAATGTTATGCAGACGATGCTTTAGAGAAGTAGCAACATCTTTAGGCTTCAGGAAAAACATGTGATATAGATATGCCTGCAACCAATATTTTAGCAAATTTGTTTAACACCCTTTACAACAACGAGGCAAGAAGAAACAATAGTTGTTTAATCATTCCAACTTCAAAATTAGGTGTTGAAGTTCTAAAGACACTTCAAAAGGATGGATATATCGGAGAGTTTGAACACATTGACGATAAACGTGGTGGAAAATTCAAAATCAAATTATTAGCAAAAATTACAAAATGTGGTGCAATTTCTCCACGATTCAAAGTAAAAAGTGATGAATACAACAGTTGGGAACAACAATATCTACCAGCATATGATAGAGGCATGTTAGTAGTTACTACAAACCAAGGTGTCATGTCACATCATGAAGCAGTAGAAAAAGGAATTGGAGGATTTTTGGTGGGATATGTCTACTAGTCAACTCGAAAAATTCCAAGACGAAGTAGTAATTCCAGAAGGAGTTACAGTTACACAGAAAAAAAACATGTTAACATTTGTAGGACCGTTAGGTAAAACACACAAAAGTTTCCGTTTAATTCCAGTAGATATTGAAATTGTTGAAAATAAAATATTGCTAAAGGCATTTGGTTCAAAAAAGAAAGACTATGCAATTTTACACACAGCAAGATCAATCATTAGAAATATCTGTGAAGGGTTAATTGTTGGCTATACAATAAAAATGAAAATTGTTTTTGCACACTTCCCAGTTACAGTCAAAGTTGAAGGTAAAAATATTATAATTGAAAACTTCCAAGGAGAAAGAGCTCCACGTAGAACAGTTATTGTAGGAAATACCAAAGTTATTCCAGGAGGAGAAGACATAATTCTTACTGGAGAGGTTTGGACAGACATAACACAAACTGCAGCCAATATTGAATTAAAAACTAAAGTTAAAAACAAAGATCATAGAGTATTCTTAGATGGTATTTATGCATATGAAAAGAAAAAAGGTTTAGAGAAATAAAATTTTTAATTAGATAATGAATATTGATCCTGAGTTTGTAAAAACAACAACAGAATTCATAGACAAAACTTTAGAAGCATACAAAGCTGCAGGAGTATCACCATCTGTAGGAGACATATGGAATTGTCAGAATGTAGGAGATTTTCTGTGTGGATTTTTTGTAGGTGAGTTAGTTGGATCAATACTTAGTGCATTTCAATATTCACAAAAAAGAGATCCAACAGGAGATGAGCATTTAGAAATAGTAGGGTTAGTAGAAAGTCGTTCTAAAGAAATTAAAGAGTTTTTTTTAAAATTCAATAACTAAGTCTACAGATTTATTAGAATTTCTAATAGTCGGAAAGATTAAATCACTTTTACCAAGGTAAACCACAGTGCCTCCCTAGCTCAGCGTGGTAGAGCATCCGACTGTTAATCGGATGGTCACCAGTTCAAGTCTGGTGGGAGGCGCTTTTTATTTCTAAATTCGAATTTAGAAACATTGATCGGTTGATAGTAATTGGTGTACTCAATTAGACAACATAGATCTAATACATGATCGGATATTAACAAGAATGCAGGAGATTTACATTGGTTAGAACTAGAAGAGCCAACAGGTATTGCGTGGATTGCAGTGCAAGATTGGTCTATTATCCTAGATTATCAAACCCAAAAGCACCAAATGAACATAGAGTGTTAGTTTACGCATGTCCAGATTGCACAGAGAATTTTGAAAAACCAAAAATGTTTTCAATTAAACGTAATCAGGTAGAAGATCCACTAGAGACAGTTGAAATTGAAATTACACAACTACAGAAAAAAGTAATAACTGCAAGATAATTTTAAAAATACATGCCGTATCCTGAAAAATCCGGAGGAGACTATCCTGAAAAACCAAGAAGCGGTATGTGGTATTTACTTCCAATACTTATCGGAATGATTGGAGGAATAATTGCATATTTAGTAATAAGAAAAGATGATCCACATAAAGCAAAAAATTGTATTTACATAGGACTAGTTATGGTACTAATCGGTATTCTTTTCAATATTATGTTGTTAGGGGTAGATGTAGCAACTAATCCAGGTTTCAATGTTAATCTATAATAGAATTAATGATAATCACAGGCCTCACATCCACTATATTTCTAAATTCGAATTTAGAAACATAACTAATCAACAGTAGTGATCATCAAGATTTAGAATAATATAGAAGAGATTTTGAAATTTAATCATGAGCCTATCAAGAATGAGAGATAATGTTGAAAGATGGTTAATTCATGAAGCTTTGTCATTTAATTCCGTAAAAAGTGAAGAGAATTCATTTCAAATTTTAGTAAAACATGCAGGGCAATATGGAATATCAGTGGATATTTTTGAACCAAAATCACAATTAGGGATTTTAGTAGTAGGTGCCAAAGTAGAGATGAAAAATAATCAAATTATCAGATATAGAGGATTTACTGACGAGGAGAAAACTAAATTCAATGATAAATTGTCTGATTTTTGTAATTCAATTCAAGTAATTAGTAAAATAATTAGTGAAGATGGAAAACAAAAAGTTGCAGTTTATGTCGTATTAGATGATAAAGAAAACATCAACCAACAGACAATGTTAGATGCAATTGAGAGTTTATCAGAAAAACATGAAAGGACATCCAGATTTCTACTAAAAACATTCTAGAAAATATACTAAAAATTAGAACAGGTAAAAATAGGTTCAGAGGAGAGATGTAAAGAAACATGATTTTATCAAAAAACAGTAAAGTCCAAAGTAAAATAACGATATTATCACACATGTTAAATTCTAGTTTTTGTTAATTTTGTAAGGTTCTACATGAAGAATATTTTTGGAATAATAATTAATGAAAAAAATAGAAAATGACCCAATTTACAAAATTGTGCCTAACTGCTAAACCCCCCCTAGTAAAAAGACCATTTAGGCACCTGATGAAATTTTTGAAAGTAGTCATTTTGGGTGGGGGGTTAACACTTGTGCCTAGATGCAAAAGGCAAGGGTAATTCCACCAAGGTATCCCAGCAAAACAAGGGTAAACTTTCATTGTTAGGCGTAAAAGCTAAACCCCCAAAAACAACACGGTTTTTCCAAAAAATAACCAAAAAAATAGAATATTTTAATTGAAAAAACATACCACAAATTAAAAAAATGAACAAATTGAAGAGTAGAATTCAAATATTTTAGAAAAAGTTCCAGGTAAAATGTTGAGAATACCCCCCCTGTTTAGAGGCAACAGTTGCCAAACAGAACATGCAAAATAATGAATCAAAAGTTTTAGAAATTACGTTGCAACTATATATCAAAAAAAGATGCAAATTTTATGGTACGGATGGGATTAGTCATTGTCATTGCAGCAATTATCGGCTCAATGGTACTGGCAAATTACACGTACATGCAATATCAAACAAATTTCATTGAAGTTAATGAAGGAGAAACAGTAACTGTAGGACCTGTGGAGTACATAATTACATTTGAAGGAACACATGAAGGAAGTAAAGAAGTTAGACCTGAAAATACATTTGTAAAAATTGGAATTACGGCAAAAAATATCAGTGATGAAAAAACACTGCTATCAGGGGGGCAATTTTACTTAATTGATGAAAAAGATCAAAAACACAAAGCAGTTTTTGGGGAATTTTCATCAACAGATCTAGTTCAAAGGGGATTAGATCCAAACCAACCAATTCAAGTGACAACACAATTTGATGTTCCATTTGATGAAGATGTAAATTACAAAATTATCATCAGGCCAATAAAAGAACAATCAACAGTAGATACAGCTGCAATTTGTTTAACAAATTGTTGATCGATAAATTTTAAAAATCAAAAAAAGTGTCAAATTTTATTATAGCAAGCGTAGTATTGTGTGACTTTTACCACATATCACACATGATTTTTGAAAAAAGTCATGGTAATATCCAAATCCAAAAGAGCCGAAGCAGCTAAGAAAGCAGCAGCAACTCGTAAGAGAAATGCAGCTGCAAAAGCAGTAGAAGCACTAAAGGCAGCAGCAACTCGTAAGACAAGAGCAGCAGCAACTCGAAGGAAAAATGCAACAGTAAATGCAGCACCTAAGAGAAAAGCAGCAGTAAGAAAAGCAGCTCCAAAACGAAAAGCAGCAGTAAGAAAAGCAGCTCCAAAGAGAAAGGCAGCAGTAAAACGCAAAGCAGCTCCAAAGAAATCTGCATCTAAAAAAGCAGCTCCAAAGAGAAAGGCAGCAGTAAGAAAAGCAGCTCCAAAACGAAAAGCCGCTCCAAAACGAAAAGCCGCTCCAAAGAGAAAGGCAGTAAAACGTAAACGTTGATCTGTCTATGCACTTTTTTTCTAATCTACCTTACTTGATTTACTATGTTTCTAAATTCGAATTTAGAAATATAATAAATCGCAGTCGTACATCATTCATTCATTTTTAATTCAGGCAAAACAAAAACTCTCTGAGGCTTAATTTTAAAAATAATTCTTTTCTCACCATCTTGTTTAAACGGATAATGTTTACGGCCCATGTATTGTTCAGTTAATTTGTCTGCATGAGAATATTGGCTGTCTGGAATTATTTCAATTACAGTTCCACGGATAGTAGTCATGTCAAGAGGATTATCATTAGAAGTAACAGAAACAGCTACACGAGGATCACGTAAAATATTTTTGTGTTTTATTCTACCTTCGGCAGTATTGACTAAAATAAAACCATCCTCATAGTTGGCCCAAACTGGTGAAAGTTGAGGAGAACCATCTTTCATAAGAGTTGCAATAAAAACAAGGTTTTTTTCTGAAAATAGTTTTATCACTTTAGAATCCAGCATATTTTCAGGAATCCTGTTTTACAATTAGTGTGTTTTTCAAATAGTGTTTAAAATTGAATTTTAACATGATTTTTACTTATTTTAATTCAAAATAACAATTACTAATTGATCGCAATGGAGAGAAAATTAAATACAAAATAAATTCTATTTTGTATTTGATTTTTCAAGGACATTAGTCATCGCTCTATTCATAATCTCCATTACCAGGTATTGAGAATACTCTACAGATTGCTTGCCATTAGATTTACTGGTTTTAGATCCTAAGCCTTTGAGGATTTTTTCAACTTTATCAGATGTGTTATCGATGATTTTAGAATATGTTGAATCAAAATTTTCAGGAGTTTGAAAATCCAATAATTTTGTTGACGTACTATAAAATTTGGTAATTGCACCACGAGATTCTTCAATTCTTGCAATTTCAATTAAACCAGAAACCTTCAAGATTTCCAAATGATGTCTAATAGTGGTTAATGCTTTTTTGAAACCATATTTCTTTAGGGCCGTACAAATTTGATCAGCAGATAAAGATTGATGGTATAAAATTTCAACAATTTTTGCTCGTGCAGGGTCTTCAATTGCACGTGCGTGTCCAATACTTGTAGTAACGGTACGATTTATTTTAATTTCCTTTTCTAATAATGTAGACATGTTATAATTACATTTTAATCTGATCTAAAAGATCCTCGTATCATATTTTTTTGTCCAATTGCATCAATTTTTGTTTACTTTAACAAACATGATACCGCTATGAAAAACATACAGTAGGCTACAATAAAAGTAGTAGTACAATTAACATCATTAGTAGCATTATCATAATTATGATGTAGGTACTAAATGAATCACACAGACATCAAAATTATAGTATCGGTTCCAAAAATATCAAAAAATAAAATTTCTAAAACAATGTTGGCAAATTTATCACAAACAGGTTAATTTTTGAACATATGAAAAGTATGATTCGAGTTGAAAGTTAACTAACAGTCAACATTACGTATAGAATTTAGATTAAAGAGTTGCCAGTTAATTTCTCATATGCAATAACATATCGTTTAGTAATTGTTTCAATGATGTTAGATGGAATTTGAGGTACAGTTGGCTCTTTACCTTCATTTCGCTCATCTTCAAATTGTTTTTGATAGCCATTAGCAGTTAGCCAATCACGTAAAATTTGTTTATCATATGATTCTTGAATTTTTCCAACAGCAAAGGTATCTTTTGGCCATAGCCTATACTCATCAGGACCAATTGAATCCCCCAAGATAATCTCACCATTAATCATTCCAAATTCTAATTTTAAATCAGCCAAAATAAAACCAGCATCATCTGCAATTTGGGCCATTTTATTGTAAATGTTAATGGATGTTGTTTTCAGATACTCAAATTGTTTGTCTGTAACTAGATTCATCTCCAATGCTTTTTGCTTGTTCACGGGGATATCATGTTCGGACTTTGTTGTAGGATCAAAGATAGGGGCAGGTAATTTTGCAGCCATTGTCGTATCAGTATTTGTTGGAAGAGACACCTCACCATTTTTCCATCTACCAATCAAACTACCATAAAAATAACCTCTCACTACACATTCCATAGGAATCATTTTCATTTTTTTAACAATAATTTCAGTATCAGATTTTTTCTGGATGAAATGATTTGGTACATTTAATTTTTCAAACCAAAATTTGGCAAAATTACATAACACTTTACCCTTTTGTGGAATGTCTTGATGAAATTTAACATCATATGCAGATACCCTGTCTGAGAATTTGAAGAGAATTGTCCCCTCATCCACATCATATAGATCCTTTACTTTTCCACTAGTGAGAAACTTCAAGTGATTATGATATTATTTTGATTAAATTTAACTGATAGGAAGAAAATTATCATTCAAAATTACATGCAAAATTTTATGAACCTATTTGAGATATAGGTGGACCTATTTTTGACCTATTTTCTTTGAAAAACACCTATTGTGACCTATTTTACCTATTGTTTACCTATTTGAAAATAAAAGGCACCTATTTGAGATCGTGCCTGTACCCAAAAGGCACCTATTTGGGGAAAAATTTACCTATTTTTGAGCTATTTTTTTGAAATAAAGTACCTATTTTTGAGCTATTTGAAAATAGGTGACCTATTTTTTTGAAATAAAGTTACCTATTGTGACCTATTTTTTTGGACACTTTCTTTAGATTTTAGAGATTTTCTAATATTATTTTACATCTATGCCATTCCAAAAAGCCACCATTCCTTTTAGTTTAGAGGAAGCATTGTTTGGTTCAGCATAATACCATGCACAGTCTTTGTTGGTTTTTCCATCAACAGTTACAGAATAATAATTGGCTTTTCCTTTCCAACCACAAACGGTAGTCAGTTCAGATTTTACAAAGTATTCTGATTTTATTGAATCAAACGGAAAATAGTGATTTCCATCAACAACTTCAGTGTCATTACTATCTGCAATTACGACTCCATTCCATATTGCTTGCATGTATTATCAATAAAATTTTAGTTATTTAAAATAATTCCCGAATGTTTTATCTCTGAAATAACGCCTCCATCATAAGCCCATAATTCATCAATGTCAGCCTTTGGAAATACTCTTTCTTCATAATCAAAATATACAATTTTATTTTCTTTATTATTTTCAATAAATAAAAAATCGTTGAAATTCCAGTCTAAAGGATATTACACAGAAAAGCCAATCTGTGGATTATTGTATAATGTTGCATGTATGTCCGGTAAAATTAACGGTAAAATACAAACAACCACTATTGTAATAATGAAAACAGGTTTCAATAATATCATCAACTGTGTTGGTTATTTATGAAATTATATTCTCTTTCTAATGCCAACTACAAAGATAGCTGGAACTCCAATATACATTCCAATGTTTAGTGCGATGACAGATAGTCCAAGTCCTAGAATTTCTGATTCAGAATTTGCATTCTCCATTAATGACAATGAATTGATCATTGGAGTGATTCTCAACGTTGAGAATAATGAATAATCATGAATAATGAATAATCATGAATAAAAATAAAATCTGGAGAGTTGAAATTTTGGAAGTTGTTGAACCAGAATTAGATGAAAACAAAGAAGAATTGGATGAAAACAAAGAAGAATCTGGATAAAATTAAATACTATTTTATCTATGGTAGTCAGCATGTACAAATTTAATATTCCCTGTATGCTCAAAGTAATAATTATTCCTGGAATAATGGTTGTATCTTTTTCACATTTTTTGGTAGAGTTGTTTGGTAGAATTCTTCCTCATGCATTTTATTCATTTTTTAAAGAAATAGGCACAATTTTTGTAATAGTAGTTGCATTATTGTTTGTAGTTACATGGTTACTTCGAGCACGACCACGTAATTTTCCAAAAAATTATCATTTAATTTGTTTTGATGTGTTTGGGGAAAAATCCATTATTGACGGATTACGTACTGAATTTAAAACAAATGATGTTGCATGGAGTTTCATGAGGGAATACAAAAAGAGGTTTCCTTTGTATCATTTTGCACTGGTAGTAGATGATTCCAACTCTGAGAAAGAAATGATTATTCGATACATTTAGGTGATGATATTAACCCCTATCTTAAAAAATTTAACATTAAATAAAAAATAGAGATTTTTAATCCCTATTTTTATGGAAAATTACAAACCTATTTTCACATGGCTGCTAAAACAAAGTTTGTAAATAATCTTATTGAATTAAACATTAAATATTACAATATGATTGTCAATCATGATAATTACTGAATTAGACCCTAAAATCATCCATGCTAATCATTCCCACAATCTTTTCATTTGATGTTACAGGTAATTTATTAATTTTATTTTTTTTCATTAAATTAAGGGCAATTATTATTTCACAATCTTGATCAATGGAAATTAAAGGGTAACTCATTAATCGGCTAATTGGGGTATCAATTGGATATGCATGAGAACCGATTTTTATTGTATAGTCTCTATCTGTAACTATTCCAATTAATTTATTGTTTGCAACTACTACAACTGCTTTTACGTTACACGTTTCCATTATTTTAGCTGCATCAGATGCAGTTGCAGTTGATTCTAACGAAAGAGCTGCATGTGACATTAAATCTTTAATTTTTTTAGTTTTTAGATGTGGATCCAGCTGCATTATTCAACTAAATTGAACATGTATTTTAATGGATAAACTAAATTTCAACTTTAAAAATCATGTTCATTAAAATCAGAACCTAATGAGACGTTTAAAATTACAGTTGAATCAGTAGTTTGAAAATCTAATTCTTTATCTGGCAAGAAACTTCGAAATATTTGTTTTAGTAATTGTTCGGTAAATACGGACCATTTAGTACCTAAATCATGTTGAATGAGGAATGTGTGGACATTTCCATTAACTCTGTGATCGGAATTCATACCCGAAGCTCTCATGTAATCTTCAAGCGTTTCAATACATCGCTTTAGATCATAACCTCCTTTGATGAACATTACAGTATCTTTAATCGTGGGAAAAATTAAATTAATTATTTCATCAATATCTTGTCCGTCTAAATCATCTCCTAAAGATTGTAAAATTCCTACAGGAACTGGTATCAATCCAATTTTTTGTGCAAATCTATCCCATTGAATATATTTTTCTAAAATTTGTTTAACTAAAACATTTTGAGATATGCCTTTTTGACTTGCTTCTGTTTCTAGTTCTGTAATTAATTTTTCAGATAATCTATAAGTGATACTTCGGGTAGGGTGTTTTTTATTTACATGAGTTTGTCTTTTTGAAGCATCCATCTTTTCAATCTTTATCCTGATTCCGTCTGATATTAATCGATATCTTCTTGTTTCGTATTATTTGCAATACATTCTACTGTAGTTTCTTCTAAATTACAATGAACTATGATATTCTTAATTTTACTCATATACAGAAAATGCTTTTTTCCATCTATGTTTATGGCACCTGAAATTGTTAGTAATTTTCCATCATAGAGTTTTAGTAATTTTCTATAAACTGTACTTAAAGGGATATTTTCCTCATATGATATCATCATTGCCGATTTTGGTTTTTTAAGGGTATTTTTTAAAATCTGTATACAATATTTGTCTGAAAGACTTTCTAAGATAATTTGTTGTTTTACATTATCAGCAATTTTTTGTGTTTGAATCAATTCTTGCATGTAATATTTTTAAAAAAATCCGTTATAACACTTATGTTTGCATTGTCTTGCACTGTATTCTGATTTTTTATATTGATAATTAAGAATTAGAAATTAATGAATTGGATGTATATATCAATAATTTGGTCATGGTGGATAAAAAATTAAAAATGAAACAATCTATTTTAAAAATATCTATAGGAATAATGTTTTCAATCTTTTTAATTTCATTCTCAATAAATTTAGTAAATGCAGAATCTGTGCCTAGTTGGGTGAAAAACAATGCATTATGGTATGGTCAAGGCGACATTACAGAAATAGAATTTTTAGATTCAATTAAATTTTTAATTGAACATGATATTTTAATATTAAATAATGATGATACAACAAAAAGAAATCAACTGGAACAAATCATAATACCTAATGGAAATTACGTTGTTTCAGGCGGATCTTTTTACTTGCCACTAAATCTAGAAATAAATCCAATGACCACAGTTCAATGGCTTAATGATGACATAGTACAGCATACAGTACAAAGTCAAGATGAATTTGGAAAAATCATTGGATTATTCAATAGTGCTCCATTAGATACAGGAGAAACATTTGAATTTAAATTTAAAGAAAAAGGAGTATACAATTACTATTGTTCATTACATCCCTGGAGAGTGGGTGTAGTTACAGTAGGATAATTAGTATCATCAGTGACAATTAACTCATCGAGTTAAGTATTAAAAATTAAGAAAATGTGTGAGGGTGACTCTTTTAAAATTAGATTTGTTCAGATCTGCCTAGAATTCTGTCATCCTCAACAATCTTTAAAAAAACTCGCTCTACCCTAACATTACGTAACGTAAACTAAAAGGCCTTTTTTAAAATCAGTAACAACTTCTTTTGTAAATTGATTGCAAATGATTGCAATCAATACGTGTTTGTTAAGTATAATTTTAAGAATATTGGTGTATGACAACAATTTCACACACAAAACAAAATTCAATATCTGTTAATACTTTAAAGCAAAAGATTGACAATGAACAAGATTTAGTAATTTTTGATGTACGTTCTAAAAAATCTTTTGAAAAATCACACATACCCAATGCAGTTTATGCCGTATGTGATGCAAATTCACAACAAAATATTATGCCTAAACTTCCAAAAAATTTAGAATATGTTTTAGTTGGAGATGGAAAATATGGAGATAAAAATGACACGTATGTTTCACATATGTCTCGTATGATGAAAGAGATGGGATTTAAAATTTCATTTCTTGAAAACGGAATGGAAAACTGGTCTGGGAATACAGTTTCAGGGATTTCACAAGACATTGATTCTCAAAATTTAAAAAAGATGATAGATGGAAATGAAAAATTTGTTTTAGTTGATGTGCGAGAACCTCAAGAATATGAAGAATGGAACATAGACAATAGTATCAATATTCCTTTATCTCAGATTTCAGAAAAAATTTCAGAAATTTCAGAAAATAAAAAAATCATCACAGTTTGTACATCTGGAAATAGATCAACTATTGCAAAATATATTTTGTCCAGTCATGGACTTGAGTCAAGTACTCTTACTGGAGGAATGGATAGTTGGAGTACTTCATTTGAGAAAGGAGAAATAAATGTAGAAACAAAGGATGGCCACATAAACATCACACAAGTTCGTAGAATAGGCAAAGGTTGTATGTCGTATATTGTTTCATCAGAAAATGAATCAATAGTTATTGATCCAGTATATCCAATTGAAGAATATATCAAAATAGCACAAGATAAGAATACCCTCATTGTAGCAGTTTATGATACTCATCAACATGCAGATCATATTTCAGCTGCAAAGAAATTAGCAGATACGGTAAATGCAACTTTACATCTTAGTGGTTATGAATCATATGACATTCAAAGTAGCAAAGTGTTTCATGAAGACTCTCAAAAATTTGGCACTACATCACTTAATGTAATTCATACACCTGGACACACACTTGGAAGTCTTTCATTTTTAGTAGCAGGGAAATTTCTCTTTTCTGGAGATACGATATTTGTAGACAGTGTTGGTAGACCTGATCTTAGAGACAATGGTAAAGAATATGCTGAAATTTTATACCATACAATACATAAAAAAATTATGACATTAAATGATGATGTCATGATTCTTCCAACTCACTTTGAGAAACCATCACCTTCAGGAAGTATGATTACTGTAAGTGTATCCAAAGCAAAAAAAATCATCGATATTCTCAAAAAATCAAATGATGAATTTGTAGAAACCATAGGAAACATATCTATTCCAACACCTCCAAACTATCAAAAAATCATAGAATACAACAAAACATCAATGGACAAACCTCAAGAAGAACTAATGGCTTTAGAATATGGTCCAAATAGATGTGCGGTGACTATGTAACAAAATGGGTCCTCCATTATTTTTTTTGGAATTTTTAAATAATGTAGATCCTATTGTGTTGATTCTTGCAATAATTGGAGGAATTACAGTTGGGTTCTCATTAGGATTATTTGGTTCGGGAGGATCAATTTTAGCAGTTCCATTTTTACTATATGTTGTAGGAATTGAAGATCCTCATGTAGCTATTGGAACTTCAGCATTATCTGTGGCATCCATTGCAGTTATTACTTTAGTATTCAATGTAAAGAAAACAAAAATCCACTATAAAGAAGGAATTCAATTTGTATTGCCCGGGATTGGGGGAGCAATTATTGGTTCAAATTTAGGATTAGCAACACCTTCAGAATATTTAATGATGATATTTGCTGGTTTAATGATATGTATTGCAATAATTATGTTAAGAAATAAAGATAATTCTAAAAATATCACATCTGGAAATAATTCGCTAGTATTATCTCATAAAAAGAAAATTTTGTTGACAGGGTTATTGGCAGGATTAGCATCAGGTTATTTTGGTATTGGTGGAGGATTTTTGATTGTACCTTCTTTGATGTATTCTGCATCAATTCCAATTCATGCTGCAATCGCTACATCAATGATTCCAGTTTCAGGATTTGGGCTAACTACAGCAGTTAATTATATCGCTACAGGCCAAATTAACATAGTACTATCCATATTTTTCATCATAGGTGGAATTGTGGGTTCAAGAACAGGAACAAGACTTGCAGGGAAATACTCTTCAGACAAATTATTGAAAGGATTTGCAATTGTATTAATTTCCGTAGCATTGTATATTGTAATTAATACATTATTTCTTTAATTTTTATTATATTTTTATTTCTTAAAATATAATAAGATAAAAAATAACTCCAACATATGAGTAAAAAAAATACCAGCACAATTACATTTAGAATAGATGAAGATTTTGATGAACACCTTAGAAAAATTGCAAAAGAAAGAAAAATTAGCCTTAATACTTTAGCCAATCAAATTTTTGGAAATTATTTAGATTTGGATGTGTATATGGAGAAATTTGGAGTGATGATGATGAGCAAAAAAGTGTTCAAAATGTTTTTAGATAAAACAGATGTTGCAGAACTCAAACTTTTAGCTCTTGATGCAGGTTCAAACGAACCTAAAGAGTTTATTTTATTCAAATGGAAAGAAATTACATCTGAAAACGTATCTACATTTATGAAAATTTATTGCGAGCATTGTGGGTATGGGCAATGTGATCTTGAACAATCAGAAAACAAGGTATCACTAAGTGTACGTCATAACTTTGGGAAAAAAGGATCAGTATACCTTGGCTCATTTCTAACTGCAGTAGTAACATCTACGTTAAATCGTGAATGTAGCACAATAGAATCTGATGAATCCATAACTATCTCTTTTGTAAATTGATTGCAAATGATTGCAAATGATACATGTTAGTTAAATACAATTTTTGAAATATTTGATTATGAACACAAATCAGCATACAAAACAAGATGTGACAATTAGTGATACTTTAAAGCAAAAGATTGACATGACAAAACATCTCAAAGAAAACAATACCACTTACAAATCTCATTGGTGGAGAGCAATGTCTATGGCAATAGCATTGTTTGTTCATGCTTGGATTCCATCATTGTTTCCAACATATGCTTCAGATAAAATGAATCATCGATAATTTTTTGATTTGGATATTTTTTTAAAAATAAGTTGTAAAAATATTTGTTTGGTAAATTACATTAATTCCAATTAAAATACTAAAAACACCTATACTCAAACGAAATATCTTTTGTAATTTTGAAAACTTTGCTCCCAAAGCAAATGGAATCCCAATTATTCCACCAATTAGAGACATTCCAATAATTGAGCCTATTCCAAATATTACAATAAATCCTAAAACATCTATTCCATCATACATACTAAATGCAGTTAACACAACCAAACTACCACTCCCTGCCAGTCCATGAACCAATCCAATTAGATATGGTTTGTGTGTATGAACATGTTTAGAATCATGATTATGTTCTTCAAAGTGAATAGAACCATCCGTATGTTTATGTGGATGTTTGTGTTTGAACCTTATTTTTTTGTTAGTTACAGTTGTAATTCCCAAATATACCAACATGATGCCAACAATGATTTCTAATCCTGAAAATATTTGTTTTTCAATAGTTATTGATAGAACATAAATCAAAAACCCCATTAAAACAAGTGCTGTAGTGTGACCTGCTCCCCAAATTGTACCTAAAATTGATGATTTTGTTATTGAATTAAAAATTACTTGTCTAAATTGTTTTTTACTCTGTTTTGATTTTAACATTTGAGTACTCATGGCAGTGATATGATCAACTTCAAATGCATGTTGAATACCTACTAACAGACCCAATCCAATTACAAACATTGGAGTGAGAATTTCCATGGATTCAAACAGTTCTTGGAACAATAATGGCTACAAATCATTTCAATTTTTAAATTTTTAATGAAAGAATCTAATTTTCTAGGCGTAATTTATCCAATATGGTGGTAATCGTGCAGAAAATAGGGGATGTGGATAGATTAACACCTAAATATTATATTTTAAAATTAATAGACTTTTTATCCATTAATTTAAAAAAACTAAACATGGTTTCAAAAGGTCTAATCCTTGGAATGATTGCAGGGTTGGGAATTATTCTATATGCTGTAACAATGTCTGGGAACAATATGGAAACAGACATTCCAGAATTTGATAAAAGTACAGATTACTCTCAAGTATTCATATACAGTACAAATTCAGAAATTATGGTAAATGTAGAGGTTGCAGATACGCCTCAAAAGCAAAGTCAAGGATTAATGTCTAGAGAAAATTTGAAATTGGATCATGGAATGCTATTTATTTTTGATGATGAATCTATTCTTTCATTTTGGATGAAAGGTACATTGATTCCGCTGGATATGATTTTTGTAGATAAGACTTTTAGAATAATCAATGTTGTAGATAATGCACTACCTTGCAACACAGAACCCTGTCCTGATTACTCTTCTGAAAAACCTGCAAAATATGTGCTAGAAGTAAATGCAGGATTTGTAGAAACAAATGACATAGAAGCAGGAGACTTTATTTCCATTAATTTGAACTCTTCAAAATAGATAATCTCATTTAATTGCAATTACTCCAATGATTTCCACACTATCCCTAATGGAAAATGCAAATTCTGAATCTAAGGTATTGGGAGTGGTGTAGAAAAGTATAGATGAAAAGTTGACTAAAGTTAGTGTTTCTAAAAATTAGGTTATTAACAATCTAGTAAAATATTCATAAAATAATTTCAGAAATACTAAAACTCGTAAATTTATTTTAAACGTCGATAGATTTCTTTGAATTCTAAAGATAAGTTATATGACATGTTTAGTGTATGGGCCAGTTGATTCATGGATGCCTTATCGTGTCCCAATTGCTGCAATATTGTTAATGATTTTTGTGATGAATTTACTGATGCTGGTATTTGCCCTGACCATGTTTTAAAAACATCTTCTACATCTAAACAAAAATTTAAAACAAATTCTTTCCATCTTGGTGTTGATTTTATTGCTTTGTCAGTTAAGAGAATATGAGACAATTCACGAAATTCAATTTTTCTATCTTCGTAAAGCATTTCAATGGATTTAATTTTTATTTGATCAAATTCATGTACAAAATTAAATTTATACTGTTGAGATGTATCCATATGATATTATTAAAATAATTAAAAGATAAACTTCACCATCATTTTTTTAAACGTTTGTAATTTTTTTCTTTTAAAAATTAACAAATGTTGAGAATTTTCAAGCTAATAGTTTTATTTCATACTTACCCATATCTTACATAGTAATCAACAAGTGCCTAGATGTCAGGGAAAAAAATGGTATTACTTTTGATGTCGTTATCAGTGGATGACTATATGGGCTGATTACTATTTTGATTTTTTTGTTAATTTACAAAAATTATAGAATGTCTTCAAGAAAATCTCTTAAATTAAAATCTAATATATTAAATTCTTCTTTTGTCCTACAAACATTTTAAATTCTTTTTTATTCATTTTCATAAATGATAAATAACATAATTTTGATTTACATAAATCACATATTACATCATATGATATGTCCCTACAGCCACACATACAAACACAATATTGTAAAGTCATACTATTCTAGTATGTCCTTTTCCACGTAGTGAAAATAATATTATTGCTAGTATGATCCACACTCCTGTAACTGTTCCATATGCTGCCATTCTAGCTTCTGCCATATTTCATATAGGATATAATAAACAATAAACGTTATTTCATAAAAACTATAAATTTATTTAAAAATCACCATTAATTTTAATATATTTTCATTATCTGAAAACATTACTTTATTGATGATCTAAGCATATTATGGTTAGATTGAATATCTATGATACAAAACCCATAACCTGTAAAGACTGTGGTAAAATAATAGGAGAAATTGATTATGATGCAGAAGTTATTTTGCCAAAATGTGGTCAATGTTCAAATCCTATACCTGACATTAAAGATAAAATGCCTTATTTGATCAAACATTAAAAATATGAATTTTACTCAAACCCCAAACAAATATTTTGATAATCCATACATGTTTGATGTGATTGGTAAGTGGTCTGAATTAAAAATTACAGACAAGTGCTGTAAAAAATTTCCTTATTTATTGTAAATTATAATTATGAAAAAGTATGGCTGACATGTAATGAACATTTTAAAAAAACAGAATTTAGATAACATATTTGTAAAGTTATTCCAATAGAGAACATATCTGAATTGTGATTTGCTTTCTATATCTTTTCTTTTGATTCTATTAATTGTAAAATTTTTCTGATAATTTTATCATGATCTACTTCTACACTAGTTCCAACAATTAACAGTTTGTGATTATTTAATGGAAATGTAATTCTTTTAATTTTCTCATATTCAGTAAGGGAATATTTTCCAGGACCTAAAAAAGGGTATAATAATTCACGACTGTTCCAGCGAAGAATTGTATTAAGTGTGGATTTAGATATTTCTTCTGTTGGAAGGTAAGGTTTTACATTATCTTGCATCCCTCCTACAATTAAATCTCAGTTATTACTATACACAAAAACGCCTCTAACTTGAAATTCAATACCTAAAATCAATGAACACAGTTTTACGTAATTCATGTCCAAATTATTCTAACAATAATTAATTGTGATATTGATTCTAGTATCATTTATTTTTACACCTAATACATTTCAATCCATTTGCTTTATCTCCACAATAAATACAATTCATGTTAAATTTACCATATTCATTTTTTGTAGTTTTAGAATATTTTATTATTAAATAAATTATTAAAATTATTCCAAATACAATTCCAACCAATAAAAGAACCATGATTACTTAAAGTATGATTTTATAAAATTTAATGCTCTAGGTGTAAAAACATTACAATTGTATACTTTTTTGAGTAAAACATTCATAAACTTTTAAAGTTTTTAAACATATGTTAAGAAAATAAATATCTAATTTAATTTCTATTTTGTAGTATTATTTGTATGAATGAAGATTATGCAGAGTATACAAAATGTATTGAATGTAATGGTTCATTGTTACTTTGTGATTGTAATTGTCCAAAATGTGGAAAACGAGAATATTGTATGTGTAATTTAACCAATATTAGTTAAAATTTATACAAATTTTACATGTAAAGTAAATAAATTTTAAAGTTTAATGTAATAATATTTTTATTTCATTGTTGCATACTTTACTTAGATAGTAATTAACTTGTAAAAACATCAATCGAAGTTTGATGTTTGGACCATAACATAGAGTTGTCGATAGATGACTACTTGGTTTTGATTACTATCTATTTTTAGATAAATTCAATCATATGATTTCTAATTGTATCATTCTTGATCATCATTAAATACAACATGTGCATAATAGAGTTAACAAGAAACCATTATCTCTGCGTCGTAGAATGATGAGTAAGGAAAACAATTCATGTTAGGGTTCGTTTACGTTCTCCATGTTTTCCACCTTTCTTGTTGTTTTAATTTTACAAATATTATTCATTTTTTTATAACGTGGATACATGATATAGTTAGAAGCCAACACAATTCTTAAAATAACTTTCAGATGTATTACTATGTACACCAACTTGTTACATTACGTTAAGGGTGTGAAATAGTTGGCTTGTTTTTCTTGGCATGATTTTATATGTTAATAAAAAAGTTATTTTATTGTAAATTAATTTGGTTTAATACTATTTTATAATTGAATTTTTAGTTAAAGCAGTAATAATCAAAGCAGTAATAATCAAAGCAGATTAGACTACTCCAAAAATTCTTAAAATCAGGTATAATAATTCATTAATTTCCTAAAAAAGTTACTTTTCTTTGGATTTGTGGTTTGATGTACTTAAGAGACCAAGATTAACCAAAACATGTCATACTGTATCTACTCATTGAGTGGTTTTGGTTAATGATGATGTAACTCTAGGAATGAATTGTATTTTGTTGATGATTAAAAAATAGATTAGAAATTACAATAAAAAATTATTGGGATTTTGGCCACATGGAGTTCCAAGTTTCTGAAAATTTTTTCATCATTTCTCCATAAGCATTCATTTGTTCCATCCCTGAAGAATTAAGAGATTTTTGCCAATTGTCTGTAAAATCTTTGAATGTGGAAGTATTTGCATCACTCATAGATTTTTGCCAATTATCTGTAAAATCTTTGAATGATGTTATTCCAGCATCACTCATAGATTTTTGCCATTTTTCTGTAAAATCCTTCATGGTTTTAGTGCTAGATTCTGCACCTGCTTTTTCCCAAACTTTATTGAATTTTGTTTGCATCTCATTACTGGCATTTTGGAATTGTTCAAATATTGCTTTCCAATTTTCAAGAGATTTTGAATACTCTCCCCACAATGAATCCCATTCATTACTTTTTGAATTAGTAGACATTAATTTTAAAAGATAGTCATGGTTGTTAAGTGAATCTATGGAATATTATTCCAACTAATATTTTGTTTTAAAATTAAAAGAAGTAATTAAAGAATAAAGAGAATCAAATTCTTTAATTCAAAATGTTTTGTTTGGAGTTTTTTTAAGACATTCAATAATTTTTAGGATTTTAAATGGAATGTCCACAAAATCTTTGTCTTTTTCACGAGATACCAATAAAACATCATCATCACTTAATGGAAAGCTCATTACAATTACCTTATCTCTGTAAGATAAGGAAAAATGAACTATGCCAAATTCCGTATCAAATTCATGTCTCATTCTTACACGTAATGCAAGCTCCATGAACATCATTTCATCCTGTTTTTTTGCTTCAAGTGAAAGTAGACCATCCTTCATACCTCCGGCTGCCAAATGCCCCCTAGCATTGATAAATCTAGCAGAACGCATCTTAGGATCTAATTTCAGAATTTTTTGACAAATGGTTTCAAGTTCTTCCACATTGTTCATACATATAATTACGTGATAGAACTATTTATTGCGATCTAAGTTAATCAATAAGGGTGGAAGCAAAATCATCCAAAAATTCTGCCGAGTCACCTAATGATATAACTGAATATTACAAACATGTTTCATTATTTTGGACAGACATAATGCATCTAATGTCAAGTAAACCCCAAGCACTAACATCAATTGGTCCAATGAGATCATTTGCTGCAAATTCAAAAAAAATATCTGTAGAATTAATTGGGATTAATGAAACTTTGTTGGGATTTAATCAATACCTTACAGAATATTATAAACAATTAGCAGATGTCTGGGGCATAGCTCAAAAGAAAGTAAACCTAAAATCTCCAGAAATTCCTCAAGACGTAGAACATATTGAAGCAGTAAAAAGAGTTTGGATAGATATTTTTGATAATGATTTCACAGAATTGTTTGACTCTAAAAAATTTGGGGAGAATTATGGAAACTTAGTATCAAAAGAATTGGAATTAACAAAACATTGGAATAACATCACAAATGTAATTTTACAATCAGCTAATCTTCCAAACAAAGAAGAAGTCGATGAAGTGTATAAAGAAATTCATTCATTAAAAAAACGTGTTTCAAAATTAGAATTGGAATTAACAAAGGAGAAAAGAAAAAATGCTAAATGAATCCACAATTGATCCTAAAATAATAGAGGAAATTTTAAAATTTAGTAAAAATTTAATTGAAGCTCCAAAGTTCGCATCTGCACCAGATGAAATAAATCTAGAAGTTACCCCACACAAAGTAGTTCAGCAAATAGATAAAACCAGATTATTGTATTACAAACCAATCATTGAAACTAAACATAAAACACCTTTGTTAATATCATATGCGTTAATTAACAGATATCATATCTTAGATATACATCCAGAAAAAAGTTGGGTACGAAATCTATTGGAGCAAGGATTTGAAGTATACATGTTAGATTGGGGAACTCCAACTAGTATGGATAAATATTTAGATTTTGATGATTATGTTAATGGTTATTTAGACTCATCAGTTGAATATATTAAAAATCAATCATCTATAGAAAAAATTTCATTACAAGGATATTGTACGGGAGCAACAATTGCTACGGCATATACTGCATTACATCCAGAAAATGTAAAAAACTACATTGCGACAGCACCTGTAATTGATGGCTGGAAAGATACAACGGTAATGAGTAATCTAGCCAAGCACATGGACGTAGATAAAATGGTAGATACTATTGGAAATATGCCTCCAGAATTCATGTATTATTGTTTTTCAGTTCTCAAACCATTTGAACAAGGAATTGAAAAATATATCAAATTTTTTAAAAATATTGATAATAAAAAATATGTGGATAATTTTTTGAGAGTTGAAAAATGGTTAGGAGATACCCCACCCATACCAGGAGAATTATTCAAACAGTGGATAAAAGACATTTATCAAGAAAATCTACTCATTCAAAATAAAATGCATATAGGTGGAGAACGCATAGATTTAAAGAAAATTGATATGTCAATATTCACACAAGTAGCAGTAGGAGATCATTTAGTTTCACCTGAATGCAGCATGCCATTACATTACGCAGTAGGAAGTAATGATAAGACTTTGAAAGTATATCCGACAGGGCATGTAGGCATGATTGCTAGTTCATTTTCACAAAAAAAAGTTTTACCTGAAATGGGAAAATGGTTAGCTGAAAGATCATAAAAGAGTGAAGAAGAGAATATTAAAAATTAATTTTTTATACTAAATATAGAAATCCATGACTGTAAAATATTTTTGTTATACATTAGTAATTAATTGACGGTGAAGATTTATTAATTTTTTAATCTGTTTAACATTTTATCTACATTTTGGTGACTGGAAAATATGTCTCTAGAGTTTACTATTGTTATTTTTTTTACTCAATTTTTAACTTTTTTAGTTTTAGATTTTTTTACAATTGGTAAAATAATAACTTGAATCAAGTCGCCATCATCTAGACCAAGTGCAGTACGTTCAGCTTCAGGAATTGAAATTCTACCATTGCTACTAATGGTTGTTTTGTATGCCCCCCAATTCATAAAAGATGGAAGCATTTGTCCGATGTTAAACATGGTGTCCATACTTTTTGTTTGCATGGATGACATGTTATTCATAATATCTGATTGTGTCTGTCTAGTTTTATCAGAAACATCACGTAGAGTTTCTAATGGATTGAATGCTTGATTAGGTTGATTAGTCATTAAAGAACCAAAATTTTTAATAAATTCAGCTTGAGCTTGACCACTTTTTTGAATCCAATCCTTGAACATTGTAGTTGGATCATATTGGTTATTATTACCAGTCACTACCATCAGTAGACAAAATTGTATTTAAATCCTTTTATTAATTATTTAAAAATTCTAAAACACGAGAAGCAAATAGTTCAGGCTCCTGTACATATGGAGTATGACCACATTTGTTCATTTCATATAATGTACAATTGTTAATAGAAGATACAAAATCATCTGCAAAATTAACTGGAATTACGGGATCATCAGATCCCCAAATAATTAATGTGGGGGATGATATATTTTCAAGTTTTTTTGTAATTAACTTAGAGTTTTTTAACCCCAATAAAGTAGACATGAAAGCAAATTTTGCATTAGGTAATTTCATTCTAGTTACAAATCCATTAATGATATTCATAGGAATTTTTTTACCAGAACCATCCATTATTTCAAATGCATTTTTTGCACTTTGTTCGTTTGGATATAATGCAGCCATGACATAGGCATCAAGAGCAAAAGTAGATTGTTTCATTATTCCAGAAGGGGATACTAAAATTAATTTATCAACAGATTGAGGATGTGATGAAGTGTATTCCGCAGCTATTTGACCTCCAAGGGAAGATCCAACAATACTAGTTTTTTTAATACCTAAAGATATCAAAAATTTTTCTAAAAAATTTGAAAAAAAATCAATTGTGTAATCAGCAAGAGGTTTATCACTATAACCAAACCCGACTAAATCAAGTACTATGACATGAAAATCAATTTCAAAAAGTGGTACAACATACTGCCATCGTTCAGATGAAGCACCTAAGCCATGAACAAGTACAAGTGTTTTTTTAGAAGAACCAGATTCAAAATAACGAATTTTATTTCCATCAATATCTACAAATTTTTCTACCAATGTTTTAGCATCAAGTTAATTACTAGAATGCAAGCGTA